>Ga0105164_10000543_pt1 | contig 26252 bp, 22 predicted proteins | sample VDWuncwatermetaG_FD_89674 | JGI IMG/M metagenome (GOLD analysis project Ga0105164, IMG submission 89674) | Wastewater microbial communities from Netherlands to study Microbial Dark Matter (Phase II) - VDW unchlorinated drinking water | ecosystem: Environmental > Aquatic > Freshwater > Drinking...
ATATTATCGTAAGAATTTTGAAATAAAAGGCCGTGAAGGCTGAATATTAAGGCCTATACGACTTTCTCGAATTTGCTAAATATAACATAACGCTGCATAGCTGTAATGAATTAACCACCACATTTTCCCCTCCTTCACAAGGAGGGGATGTAGGGGAGGTAAAAAACTTGGTAAAACTAGTCCTCATGAAAATGGGGGGAAAAAATTTTACCATGTAATAATAAGCAATCACAATTTCTTACTTCCAAAGATATGTTTAAATTCCTTTTCCGTCAGGGAGGCAATCCTATTCACGTACTTCTTGTATTTCGAGAGCAGTTCTTTTGCTTCGGATGTTAAGGTTGCGCCGCCTCCGCCCTTTCCTCCCGTGGTAACTTCCAACAATTTCATACCCAACGCCTTTTCTGTGGCTTTAATCTTGCCCCACGCTGCCCGGTATGACATCCCTAATTCCTTCGCTGCCGCATTCAATGATCCCACGCGATCTACCGCCTCAAGCAACAGCCTTCTCCCCTCAGCAAACGCCACCCCCCCATTTTCTTCCAACCATATTTTAAATCTGACTTTCATATTTTTTACCATTATGCTGTAAATGATATAACGATGTCAATAAAAAACTCGTTCGTTATGAAATCTCGCCGAGTCTACGACAAAAGGGTAACTTAATTTTGTTTTTTAGTAATAGAACTAACCATGTAGACATCACGAACGGCGAAGTTAAAGGAATGATACCAAAATTCATCATCCCGTAGGTTATGAAGACAGAAGTAACAATAGCTGCTATTGCCAAAAATAAATAATGCCATTTTCTGTTCGATAATGCTATACCGCATAAAACTCCATTAAAACCAAACAACCCTACATTTATCATATTGAGCGGGAATGAAAATGCAAGAGCTATGATAACTCCCAGCAATGATCCCAATAATGCGTATAATGCTGATATTCTTGAGCAAACGAGTATTCCAATAAAAATTATGATACCGGTAATAGTATTTTCCTGAAACATCACCTGCCCAATACCCTTACTTATTGCAGAAATAATATCTAATTTGCTTGCAGTTAATAATTGTGTCGTTCGTAGTGGAACAATGCGGAATGTCAGTATTATGGCCATTACCACCCATGCTGAGATAATGAATGGCGCAGTGTAAGGCGGTATTTTCCCTTTGGTCATAAAATGCATAATTATTGATGATAAAATAGCGCCAAAAAAGAGGGCAATAACCGATGGCATGTTGAACCCAAAGAAATACACAGTCGCTAAACCAACCAAAGCGCCGTTATATCCATAGAGACCTTGATTGATATCGTCTCTCTTGTATTTGAAAAGCAGTGCAGTAAATGTACCTGTTAAAACGCCTATGACAGCCCCAATGCCTATCAACCATGAATTATAAAAAGCCCCTCCCAAAAACAAAATCCCTGTTACTACATTATTGAGCAAAAACACCTGACTAATTCCCCGAAAAATTATCTCTGCAAGATTTTTAATAGCCATAGGCTTAATTTATTACCGAAAAACTGCAAACCACAGATGCCACAGGAGGGATTATTGTGGGTGTCCCCCTTAACAAAGGGGGATTTAGGGGGTTGTAACTCTGCGTTCTCCGCGCCCTTTGCGGTGAACTATTACATTTTATCTTTACACTCTGCATAATCCGTGCAATCTGTGGCTTCAAATTGTTTTTCTATAGGTCTGAAGCAATGCCCTGCTAGCCATAGATTACTTCACCATCTTTAACATAATCCACAACCGGTGATTCCTTTTTTTCCCATTCTTCCAAGGTCATAGCGACAGCTTCTATCGGCTCGAAGACCTCATAAATGGCATCAGAGAGGATGTCTATTCTCTCCCAATAATCCTTACCTGAAAAGTCCCCGGATATAACAACCACATCGATATCGCTTCCTTCCTTGTATGTACCCGTGGCATAAGAACCAAACAGTATCATCTTGGCTATTCTTATATTTTTGGATTCTAAGGCTTTTCTAAAACGGGACAAAATCTCTAAAACTGCGTTTTTATCCATTCCAACGCCTCCTTGCTCCTCAAAAGTATATCCTTCACAACAGACTGCGTAAAAATACCTTTTGTTGTCAAACATAATTTCCGCAGTTTTCATATCATAATCAGCCTGTGGTTATGCGAACATGTTGATTCCTGTTACAAATCCTTAGCACTAATCAGTTCCAAGAAAAGGTCTGGTGATGAATCAAAATAGTCTTCCAGAAATCGTATATTAAGATATAATAGAAAAGAGAATGCGTTTAGACGTTCACTTCGAAACCTTTTTAAAGCATTCTTAAATTCTGGAATCGACCCTCGGTTAACCCTAATTGGCATTATATCAGCGATAAACACAGCTTCCTTATTTGTTATTTTTAAAGAGTTGAACGGCTTATTGATAAATGATACTCCAAAGAACTCTGGTTTTCCGCCACGATTTAGAAGTCTAGCAAACCCTATCAAATGTGTTCTAACTAACTCATCCACATTATCAGCTAGTCCACATTCTTCTAATAGTTCTCGTTCCATTGCATTAGTGATGAAGGTCTGTAAAGTTTTTGGTTGTTGTTTAAGATCATTAAAATCAGCAGATCCTGAACCACTTGGCGCTAACAAATTGGCACTCTGTGCCGATTCTGCTGACTGAATTGTAATAACCATCTTGCCATCACTCGTAAATGCAATAGTAGATACTCCGATGTGATTAGAACATTTGCTTTCCTGAAGGTCGAGGATGATACCGTTGTTGCTCATAAAACTCAAACCATCAAACAAACGACTTTTGCTTGTACGCAACCATACCTCCTTACAAGTCATTTCGTTCGTACAGAGGCTCGAAAAATAATCTGTTTTCTGTAACAGGAATTTACATCTAGACTTGATATTATTGACCGTCATATCAGATTTCAACCTTACCTTGGAACTGTTAAATAGAACAGCGCATGATTTAAAAGATGTTTAAAGGATAAACGGAGCTATGGATTTAACAAATGAATCTATCTGGAACTTATTAGGAACAAGTTCGATCTGCAGAGTTGAGTTAAGAAGGGCACGATTTACCTCGTAACAATAAAGCGCATAGTGTTTGCTAAAGTCTATAAACGTATACTCATTATACCTATCAGACTTCTCGAGAGACCCAAGTAAGATGGGATCAATATTAACTATGTAACGATCGATTTCTTCAAACCTTATTTTCTTATTGTCCCTTATAAATACAATTGATCCCAACAATGTTGTGATAAAAGCTATACTAAACCCTAGTATACTTGCTGGTGTTTCTATGATTGCACTTAGAATACCCAGTATGAGGCCAATAAAGCCTGCAACATATTCCCACCTATATCCAAAAATAAAGAGATGCATTTGTATCTGTCCTTTGAGGTGCTGCATCATTGATTCGATCCTATACGAATTTTTAATTAACTTATTCGCTTAACTTATTCATAGCCTTATTGAAGACATATCCCATCAGATTAAAGTCCTCAGAAATTTTCTTCCTTTCACAAATTTTATCTATATTTTTAAAGGACAGATATGAATAAGGTTGGTCAATTTATAGCTTAAATCCTGTTTATTATCAAGGTGTTTTTAAAGGAGAAAAGGGGCAGTCGGGGAAATGGAGAAGAGGATAAAGAGTGTTTTTATATTTTTTCTCTCCTGTTCTCTATTTTCTCTATTTTCACAAGGGTAGGTTTTATTACATTAGGTTGAGTTTTAAAAAGTAAAACTCAACAACTTTTTATTCGCAAACGGACGTAGAGACGCAAAATCTTGCGTCTCTACAACAGCATTGAAATTCCTGAACGTCAATTTTTCACAACCCCTTCTTCCCCCTTTGATAAGGGGGATTTGGGTTGCGGCTGTGCTGCGCTATGAATCATTTTCATTCGCGCTTATTTGTGCAAATTCATAGCTTGTTATTTGGAGGTAGCACTTTCCAGGATTGCGTTTACCAGACCAGGGATGGTGTAATCTTCAGCTTTAATATCGACACGGAGTCCCATTTCCTCGGCAGTTTGTGTGGTAATCGGGCCGATGCTGGCAAACTGGACGTGTCCGTTTAAGGACGAAATGTTTTTCTCACCAACGATTTGAATAAAGTTTCTTACTGTGGATGAGCTGGTGAATGTTACAATATGAACCTCGCCATTTTTGATTTTTTCAACGAGGTTAATATCTTTAGGTTGCGCCATGACGGTCTTATAAGCCACCAGATCGGTAACCTTTCCCCCTAACTTTTGAAGCTCTTCAGGAAGAAAACTTCTGGCAATATCCGCCCTTGGCAGCAGAAATTTTTCGCCCTTTATAGCCGTAACCTTCTTTAATTCTTCTACGACAGATTCTGCAACAAACTTGGGTGGCCTGCAATCAACCTTTATGTGATATTTTTTTATTCCTTCTTCTGTTGCGGGTCCAATGGCGCAAACCTTGATGCCTTTAAGCTCCCGAATATCCTTTCCCAATTCGAATAGCCGCTGAAAGAAAGCGTCAACCCCATTAATGCTGGTAAAAACGAGCCAGTTATAAGAATGAATATTTTTAATGGCTTCGTCCAGGGGCTGAATGGAATCAGGCTTTGTAATTTCTATCGTAGGAAATTCAATGACATGAGCGCCATATTCGTATAATTTATCGGCAAACTCACTGGCCTGCTCCCTCGAACGCGTCACGACAATTGTTTTTCCAAACAATGGTTTGGTCTCAAACCAGTTTAGCTGGTCACGGAGTTTTACAACCTCACCGACTATGGTAATTGCCGGGGGTTTTATATCTTTGGCCTTTTGGACGATGGTATCCAGCGTCCCCACCACTGTTTTTTGCTGAGAAGTAGTTCCCCATCGGATTACAGCAACAGGGGTATCTTTGGAACGCCCGTGTTTCATGAGCTGTTCGGTAATGTAAGGGAGGTTCTTAATCCCCATATAAAAAGCAAGTGTGCCAATACCGGTGCTGATCTTTGCCCAATCGATGGAGCTTTCGTCCTTCGTTGGGTCTTCGTGTCCGGTGATCAGTCCAAAGGTAGAGGTGCAGTCACGATGGGTGACAGGAATACCTGCATAGTTAGGGGTTGCAATGGCTGCGGTGATGCCAGGAACAACCTCGAAAGGTATATGGTTTTCATGGACCACCAGCGCCTCTTCTCCGCCGCGCCCAAAGACATACGGATCGCCACCCTTTAATCGTGTGACAATTTTGTCTTCCAGAGCCTTTTTTACAATGAGTTCATTAATCTCTTCCTGCTCAAGGGTGTGTACTCCGCCTTGTTTACCCACGTAAATAAATTCAGCGTCGGGTTTGGCGTTTTTCAGGAGATCGACGTTTACCAGATAATCATAAATAAGCACGTCAGCTTTCTTAATACATTCCAGGCCTTTTACGGTAATAAGTCGCGGGTCGCCCGGGCCTGCGCCTACAAGATATACCATACTGCGTTTCATTTAATAAAACCTTTCAATAGTTTGGTTGATTGTATAGAAATTTTCATTTGGACACAATAGATGAACACAGACACTAATTACCCCAAAAAAATATTACCTGTGTGTATCTGTAAAAATCTGCGTCCTATTCAAGAATCCATGAAAAAATTATCATATTGAAAATTTATACATTAATCAACTTTGTTCTACGGTTTTTGTGCAGCCTTTTTATAAGCCATCGTTTCTTTATTAGCCTCTATTCTTTCGATAGCCTCAATCGCATTTTCTCGAATATCGGCATTTTTATTATTGGTCAGATCACGAAGTGCAGAAAGTGCCTCTGGATTACCAATCCTGCCTAATGCCCAGGCTGCAGAACTTACGACTGCGGGTTCTTTGTCCTTGAGCACCCATATTAGTGAAGTAACTGCCCTTTCATCCCCAATCCAACCGAGAGTTTGCGCCGCACGTTCTCTTGCGAACTTGTTAATTTCATGCAGTGCGCTAATTAACGGCCTTACTGCGGGAGCACCGATCTTTGCCAGCGCCCAGCTTGCCCTGCGCCTCGTTGCTTCTTCATTATCTCTCAAAGCGCTTATCAATAAAGGGACAGATTTTTTGCCCATTGTTGATAATGCCCATGCAGCCCTCGTACGTGTCCATGCAGCATCCTCCCCTGCATCTGTAGTAAGAATGTTGGCGAGGGTACCCATAGCCTTATCGCTCCCTATATGACTGAGTGCATCAACGCAGGCGCTCCTCACACACCAGTTTTTTTCTTTCGAGAGTATATTAATCAAAGTAAAAACCACACCCTGACTTCCTAGTGTTCCCAACGCCCTTGCTATATCGTATTTTACTCCATGGTCAGTTTCGTTTTTAAATGTTTCGATAAGTTTTGGAACCGCTTGGGTATCGTTTAACCTTTTCAGCGCAAGCACAGCCTCCCTGCGCACCTCGGCATTTTTGTCTATCAGGAGGGATTCTATGTGTTCTCCTACGCTTTCATCACCGCAAAATCCGAGCGTCCAAGCAGCGTTTTGTTTTATGTGTGGATGTTTATTTCCAAGAAATTTTAAGAGCAGCGGTAAGGTGTAGTTCTTTGGGAATACCATCAGTCCAAGAGCGGCCGTTTTTGCCTTATCATTGTCGTCTGTACTTTCCATCGTCTCCAGTAATGTTTTTACTTCTTTTTGAATGTATGCAGCGTTACTGTTAGTCTCCTGCCGGGGACTATTAATTTCTTTATTCTTGAACAGTCCTTTATTAATGGTTATTTTACTTTTGACGTTCAAAATATCCAATACAACACACGGATAATCCACCAGAATAACATCCACGCCCATCTTAATTCGCTCCTTCATGACCTTTCTGTTATCGCTGTCGAGTACGAGCGAAAACGCGTATTTTTTTTCTCCATGTATACTATTAAGTTTTTCTGGAGTCATCTCCTCTTGTGATACAAATACAAGTTCTTTGCTGTGCAACTCTGCATCTTCCGGATTGAAATTGCTACACATCCCGCACAAATATACCTGCGAAGACATTCCGCACTCTTTGACGATGTCCAATATTCGTTTTTCCAGACAAGCCTGTTTGACATTCAGAATCAATTTGAGGTTATTGACTTTGCAAAATTTCAGCACATCGGAAAGTAACGGCACTCGCTCTCCCTTAAACTCATCACCGCGCCATGAACCAGCGTCATACTGCTTTATTTCAGCGTATAATAGCTGATCGATGAGGCCCCTCCCATCAGTTGTTCTATCGATTGTCTCATCGCACATCAATATAAGCTTATCGTCTTTTGTTTGCTGAACGTCGATTTCGAGCCCATCGATTCCTAATTCAAGGGCTCTTTTTAATGCAGCAAAGGTGTTTTCCGGAACATCCTCGAGAATGCCATGACGTGCAAAGATTTCGACCCCCTTTGCGTCCTCCACAAAAACCGACGCTACAGAGGAAAATACCAGTAATAAAATCATTATCAGTAAGTACCACATTTATTTATCTCTATTATTCTGAGTTAATCTTTTTTTGATTAGTGATGAGTTGCCAATGGGGCCTTCCTTCCCAGGTAACCCGTTTCCCAGCCATATCAAAACATACATGTTCTGAAAATGTCCTTGCGCCTTCTTTCCGTAATTCTGCCTTTGGATTGCCTGTCAGCAATGCCGTATTTCGGATCAAATCCCAGGTGAGAAGCGACCCAAATCCCTCACTGCCGTTCAATTCCTTGCTAAAAAAATAAACATTGCCAGCGGCAATAATTTTACTTATCTTATTATTCCCGCCCAAGTAGGCGTCAATTTGGTCGCCGTTCAATTTTTGCCCGCCCCGTACAGTCTGTACTTCTTCATAAAAACTCGCCTTTTTTAGTTCGTTATTATACACCATTTTCTTCTTCCAATTAACCTTTATATCGGTTTCCTCCATGCCTTTATTGGGGAGTGCTTTATCACCTTTTTCATATAAACTGCCTTTACCCTCGCAAAGGATGGTATTTGAATCTTCATAAAATAAAACCCTTGGCGAGAGGATTTGTCTTTTGTTTCCTTCTCTGAGGAGTGCAAAGGGATACCCTTTCAAGATAGTAACTTTATTTTTTGCATTCCACGTAACTCTATCCCCCACAGCCTCGCTGTACAGATTGTCTTTCTTATCTATGATATGAATTTTTTCCGAAGCCTTAAAACTCCGCATGTTATAATCATGATCATTAAACGTTATATCGAGATTATTACACCGAAGAATAGAATCTTCAGTTTTAACCTCAACGTTCTTTTCAAAATTAGCTTCTCTTTTATCATCCAGGAAATTCATCTTCCCTTCCCATTTCACACTAATGTTAGTAGTATCATCAGGATCAATTTTATCTGCCTTAACTGCTCTTCCCCTTCTCTTTATTCCCTTAATTTTCCTTGCTTTCAAACTGCCCGAACTCGGAACGTCTATTTTACCCGTATCTTTGTAGAAGATTATTTTCAGTGCGTCAATGTTTAGATCGTCTTTAACAAATTCAGCTTTAAGGGTGTCTTCAAGTATTGCGCTCTGCGTATTAACGTCCCACGTTAAAAAATTCCCCTTGGCGATTTTCGTTCCTTGTGATGCGAGCACATTTCCGCTGGCAATGGCCTGTTTTGTTCTCTTTGTTTCTGGATCAAAAAAAACAGTCAGCTTATCTGAAAAAACAGTCGAACTGCCTTTTTCTACCTCGACATGGTCGTTAAAGGTCATGACATTCGCTTCTCGGTACCTATCAAACAAGAGTTGTCCGCTCGATCGGATAAATGTCTTTTCCACCGCTGTTTCCTTCGTACCATTTTCCTCAGCAATTGCGTCTTCCATAGTAGTTTGCTCACTTTTTGGAGTGCTATTCGACAAGAAAAAAAGATCGTTTTTAATGCCATCCATCTCCATTTCTGCATCTTTTTTGATCCACATCTTCTTATTGACAAGATCTATTTCACATCCTTGCCCCGTAATCTTTATACCTTTCCCATTGATGGTAACGAAATCGTCTGTATCCACAAATTTTCTTTCGGGTAAATACTTCAAATAATTCGTGGTAAGCCTTGTTTCCTCATCGAGACGAACAACCACATTGTCGGAGAGATAGCCTTCGTTAGAGGTTTTATTCATCTCCCCGCTATCGGATGTAATGAGAACAGATTGCGTTCCACTTTCAGTATTTGCAGAATCCAGCACCTCAATCTCCGGTGCGGTGATCTTGTAAATATTATCGTTAAACAGGAAAGTATTTTCGCCGCGCATTATGAAAACCTCTTTCCCCTTTTCATCATAGCTTGGCATTAATAGCCCTTGCACCGTTTGGGTTATGGTGTCCGTCCTGTCGTGCGGCTGTTTATGTGCCCAAGATCGTTCCTTTGAAGTTGGGTTTTCCTTTTGACTATCGATGCCTTTTTTCGATTGGATAATAAGGGATATGATGATAAAGAGTATACATGCCGCAGGAATGCTAATGAGTAAGTATCTTCTTTTGGTCATGATGGTATAAAAACAAACACGCCTTTCATTGGTTTAAATTACCTTATCTAAAATATACAGTTTCTTCTATCATTTACTGTAAAAATAGGGTTTTAGTTGTTCTTCTGGAATGTAACGTGACGCCTGCCTAATTAACACACGCAGGGTTCCCAAATCTAATTCGTCATGATTGGTACAGTTAACGTTTGCTTCGCTCCTGCAGTGCTAATACGTCTGAGTTTTACATGTGAGCCTTTTTGTGAATGAAATGTAAATCCAAATTTATTTAAACTAGAAATAACTTCTTTTCCCGATAGTCTTTTCAATTTAAGCGACATTCGCTGTAGGTTCCAATTCCATAGTTACTAGCAAAGTTGGATTCTGCGCCAAACCAAATTCGGACAAATCTTCGTTCTCTAAATGTAGCGCTACCGCTTCTTTGAGATTAGTAATTGTTTCATCAAGAGTTTTCCCCTGTGTAACAACGGCTATTTCCAGACACTCTGCCACATAATAATCTTCGCCTTTTCTGACAAAAGCTTTAATGGTATGCTGAAAACTTTCTGGATTTCTATCACTCATATTTTTAACTCCTTTCCTTTTCAGGGCGCTCCTGATATCGTTCCAAAATAAGATGCCATTTATCTTGAAATTTCAGTATTTTTTCCGCAACCTCTCTTACTGCACCACAACCCCCCTTTGCCTTTGTTACATAAAGCGAATGGCTTTTAACGATAGTGGAAGCATTAGCAACCGCAACAGGAAAGCCCACGAGGTGGAGTATTGGAAGGTCTATAAGGTCGTCGCCGATATAACATATTTCTTCATCTTGAAGCGCATATTTCTCACGTATTTCTTTATATGCATCTAATTTATTTATAGCCCCTTGATACACATCTGTAATATTCAGTTCTTTTGCTCTATGCGTTACAGCATCACAGGTTCTTCCGCTGATAATGGCGGTTTTGATGCCAGCGCGATGAAGATATGAGATACCTGCGCCATCCAACACATGGAATGCCTTTGTTTCACGCCCGTGAGAATCGATATAAATGGCGCCGTCCGTTAGAACACCATCAACATCAATAATGATTAGTTTTATATCTTTCAAAAATTTAAATACCGACCTCTAACAAATCTTGTACGTCTATGATGCCAACCGGTGTATTGGAATCATCAATCACGGGGATTTGATCTATCTTATACTCTTTTAGTATTTTGTATGCCTCAGCAACTAAACAGCGGGCATTTATGACTTTGGGCGACCGCGTCATAAACGCTTTCACCCTACCTCGCAATGATACGCCATTTTTCAAATGTCTTCTCAGATCACCATCGGTAAAAAATCCCACCAGCTTATTTTGTTTATCGACAATACTCACAGCGCCGGGCTTACCCACTGTTTCCGTCATGATTTTAAGAACCTCTGACAAAAGCGTATCCTCATTGGCCACTGGGTTTTCTTCGCCCTTGCGCATGACCATTTCTACCGTGAGTAATTTTCTACCAAGTTCTCCACCCGGATGATAGAAGGCATAGTCCTCTTTGCTAAGATTTCGCTTTTTAAATATCGTAAGGGCCAAGGCGTCACCTAGCGCAAGCATAGCGGTTGAGCTTGCGGATGGGGCAAGGCCTAATGGGCACGGTTCTTCGATCTTTCCGATATCAAGCACAACATCACTATGCTGAGCCAGAGATGATTTATTATTTCCGGTGATAGCAATTACCTTCGCCCCGATCTGTTTCACAAAAGGTAAAAGCGTAACAACTTCTGTTTCACCGCTGTTGGAAAGCGCTAGAACGATGTCGTCCACAACAACCCGTCCAAGGTCGCCATGTCTTGCCTCCGACGAATGAAGCCAGTACGAAGGGGTTCCCGTGCTGGCCAATGTCGCAGAAATTTTCTGCCCAATAATCCCCGCCTTCCCAATGCCAGTAACTACCACTCGGCCTTTACAGTTGAAAATTAAATCAACGGCTCTTTGAAAATTATGATCAAGGCGGTCAATCAGATTCTTTATTGCTTCCGATTCGAGGAATAGTACATCCTTTGCGAAGGCAATGTCAGGTGAAGTTTTTTCCCCATTACTTATTGGCATTTAATCAAGATTGCATATTTTGAAATGGAATCGATGATTTTCACATGTAGCGCGATTAATTATAGAGAACAATCCCTTCATATTCAAGAGAAAAGAACGGGTTGTCGACGATAAAAGGATTAATAAGTGTTCTAAGCTTGACAACTTATTTCCGTTGTGTTAGGATGCCGACAATTCAAAAAGGAGATTTGCGTATTTGTGAACTTAGCTAACTTAACTATATCTATCCCAACGATTCTTTATGCATTAACCATTCACGAATATTTCCACGGTTGGACTGCCAATAAGTTTGGCGATCCCACGGCAAAATTGCAAGGGCGATTAACATTGAATCCCCTGGCTCATATTGACATTATGGGTGCGCTGTGTTTTGTCTTTGCCCGTTTCGGGTGGGGTAAACCCGTCCCTATAAATCCTTCCTATTTTCGGAATCCTCGCAGAGATAATATGATTGTATCCTTTGCAGGGCCGGCCTCCAATTTTATTTCTGCATTCATGTTTGGCGTAATGTTTCAACTGTTACGCAGTATACCATTCATCATACCGGTAAATATAGCTGCCGTCTTATATAATTTATTAATATCGGGAATCATTATGAATCTATCGCTAGCTTTTTTCAATATGATCCCTTTATTCCCATTGGATGGTTCTCATATCTTGGAGGGGCTGTTGCCTCATTCAATGGCAATGAAATATAAAGAAGTTGAACGCTACTGCCCCTTCATTTTGTTAGGATTGATTGTCATGGGAAATTTTACAGGGTTCTCCATTTTAAGTGTAATGCTTGGTCCGCCCATTCAATACTTTCTAAGGGTATTTACAGGTTTATAATTTTTAGAGGGTAAACAAAAAATGACAAGCGAATATAAAGTAGATTTGGACATTTATAATGGACCTATAGATTTACTCCTTTATCTGATCCGAAAAGAGGAAGTAAATATCTACGACATTTCCATCGCTCGGATTACAGATCAGTACTTGCAATATGTTGAGGTACTGCAAACCTTAGATATGAACATGGTAGGGGATTTCTTGGTAATGGCTGCCACACTTATGTACATCAAGTCGTACATGCTCATTCCTCGCACAGAGCAACACGTAAATGATGAGGAAGAGGAAGACCCAAGGTTGTCACTGGTAAAACAACTACTGGAATATAAACGGTACAAAGAAAGTACCTTCATTTTGGCTGCAAAGGCCACCGAGTGGGAAAAAAAATGGCCAAGAATAAACAATATCCCTTTCGGCGAAACGCCAGATAAACCAGACAAAAAGGAAGAAGAACTACCTTTGGAAGGCGTAAGCATATGGTACCTTTTCCAAAGGTTTTCTCAACTCATGAAACAAACTTTGTTTAATGTTCCCACGAAAGTTACTTATGATGACACGCCAGTACAAGAATACATGAACGAGGTGTTAGAAAAGATACATTTCTATACTTCTATTTCATTTACAAATCTTTTTGAGGGAATAAACGAAAGGAGTAGAATTATTGGATTTTTCTTAGCCCTATTAGAACTGGTTCGTTTAAATCGGATAAAAATTGAGCAACCAGCCAACTACGCTGACATCCAAATTTCCTCGTATCTCTAACCTAAATTAAAAGTATCCTAATTTTAATTTGAAATTATCGGACTAGTTTGTTAGTATTTTGAGCTTATTAATAATACCGAACATTTTAAAATAGAGATCGATATCACCCCTGCGATTCCAAAATACCGAATAAACGTCCTTTCCGGAGGAAATCATCATGATTACCAAGGAACTGCTAGAAATTCTTGCATGTCCATTATGTAAGACAGATGTCCGGCTAGAAGATAACAGGATTGTATGTACAAAGTGTGGGCGATGCTATCCAATAAGAGACGATATTCCTGTTATGCTTATTGATGAAGCTGAATTACCAGAAGAACCAAAAAAGGAAAATTAGATGGATAGAAAAGCACTTATCGCTATAATTGTTTGCGGGGTGATCATGTTATTGTATTACCCCTTTATATTACCTTTGCTCTCGCCCAAAAAGTCAAAACCCCTTACCGATGAAGCGAAAGAAGAATCTGTTTCTGAAAAACCTTACGAAACAAAGGTTACGAAGTCTAAGTCTTCGCCGACGTTACCAACACAACCTATCCAATCTCAATTAGATGTCCCTCTAAAAGAAGTTGTCCTTGAAAATGAACTCATAAAAATAGTATGGACAAATGAAGGGGCTGCGATTAACTCTATTAAACTCAAAAAATTCAAAGATCCAGAGGCAAAAAATACGCTTGAGTTAGTAAAGGATAGCGATACTGAATATCGTTCACTTGCCATCGACAATATACTTCAAAAAACAAATTTTCAAAAGCAGCGATATACTATTACTGAACAAGGCGAGGGGAAAATTGTATTTAGCACGGGTTTGGGAGATGGAATCAATCTCATTAAAACCGTCAATTTGTCTCCAAATAGTTACCATGTAAATATGGAAATTGTGCTGGGAAATAATACCGATACAGAGATTTCATTGGCATACGATATCATTGCATCCTCCGCAATTACGCATGAAGGCATACCCTCCACTGATATGGCGGCTGCGTCCGGCGTAGATATGGGAAATAGAAAGATTAAATTAATACGTGCATTACCAAAAGAATTGCCATCTAAAAATGAATCGGTAGGTATCGTTTGGGCTGGATCAATGAATAAGTATTTTGCCACAATTTTAAAACCTGCATCCAGTGATTGGGTTGAATCCATTAATTCACAAGCATTCGACGTCCAAGGAATGCCTTCGAATGAAAAATCAGAACAAGGCGATTTTATGGTCAGTTTGCAAACAAACAAACTTCGTATTCCCCCCCACGAGACCGTTAAACATAGTTATATATATTTTATGGGACCAAAAACAGAGGCGGTTTTAGATCAATACGATACTTTGGATGCGCTTCTCAGTTACGGTTGGTTTAATTCTATTTGCAAAGTACTTTTGGCTTTTTTAAATGTCGTCCATCGTGTAATTCCCAATTATGGCATTTCAATCATTATATTAACCATCATCATTAAGGCTATCTTATTCCCACTAACAAAAAAGAGTCAAGTTTCTATGTTTAGAATGCAACAATTGCAACCTATGATTAATCAACTCAAAGAGAAGTATAAGCATGATAAACAAAGGATGGGAAAAGAGCAGATGCTGTTATTCAAAAAATATGGGGCAAATCCAATGAGTGGTTGTTTGCCTATGTTATTGCAGCTTCCGGTTTTCTTTGCGCTCTTCCGTACGCTCCAGCTTTCTTTTGAAATGAGACAGGCTCCCTTTTTGCTTTGGATCAATGATCTCTCAATGCCAGACACCTTGTTATTGCTTCCATTTTCTATACCGTTCCTCGGAAAAGCACTCAATATATTGCCGTTAATTATGACAGGCGCTTCCTTTGCACAGATGAAGTTAGCGCCCAAGGCCCCCGCAGCAGATTCACAAGCGCAAGCCCAACAAAAGATGATGTCGTTTATGCCTATCATGTTTGCATTTATATTATACCACATGCCATCAGGTCTTACGGTTTACTGGACAACAAGTACGATATTTAGTATCATTGAAAGTCTTATAATTCGAAAAACAATTAAAAAGATAAAAAACAAATAACCCCAACCCAATTCACATGCTTCCCGAAACTCAAGACACGATCGCTGCTATTTCTACGCCGTCGGGAAGGGCGTTTCATGCAATCGTTAAGATCAGTGGCCCTGAGGCCATCAATTGTGTCAAAGATCTCTTTGTTCCTGCCACCCGTATAGATATAGGAACCGTTCCTACCTATACATCAGTAGATGGATATTTTCATTTAGCGGAGGATTGCATCAATAATATTCCTGCTGTCTTGTACATCATGAAACAACCTTATTCTTATACAAAAGAGGACGTTGTGGAAATCCACACCCTGGGTTCTCCACTGCTGGCGGAAATGCTCTTAGATGCTATTCTATCGAAAGGATTTCAAACAAAAAGAAACATCCGACTCTCACAGCCGGGTGAATTTACGAAACGTGCCTTTTTGCGCGGCCGAATAGACCTTACACAGGCAGAGGCCACAATGCGCATCATACGCGCCAAATCAGATGGCGAACTAAAGGCATCAATTGCCCAATTGACAGGAACCGTTTCACAGCAAATTAAACGCATGAAGGACGAAGTTGTTTCTCTTTGCGCACAGATAGAAGCAGCGATTGATTTTTCAGATCAGGATATTGACCTGATATCCGCAACAGAAATCATGAACAAATTAGTATCTATTAAAAAAAATATTTCTCGCCTTTTGATTCAGTCAGAGACCGGCAAGATTTCTCCTGAAGGAATTGGCACTATTTTGTATGGTAATCCGAACGTTGGGAAATCAAGTTTGATTAATGCTCTTTTAGGGAAAAAAAGGGCTATTGTCAGTGAAATACCCGGGACGACACGGGATATCGTCGAAGATTTTTTAGAAATCGAAGGTATTCGTTTCAAACTAATGGATACAGCGGGAATAGACGAAGTAAAAGATACTGTTATATCCAGGGCGATTGAAAAGACGCGATCCGCCTTGGAGAGGGCAGATATTATTATACTTGTTTTTGATGGCAATGCAGACATGGGCAAACAATCAAAGGAAATAAAACTGGGCGATCTGACTCATAATGTGATTGTTGTAATCAATAAATGCGATCTCCGGAAAAATAGTTCCTTTTCAGAACTGCCGATGGCGTTTAAAAGATATCCAGTGGTACATACCTCGGCTTTGACAGGTGAAGGTTTAGAAAAACTTAAGGAAATCCTGAAAGAGATTGTTACGAGAGGTCAGTTAAATCAAGCAAGCAATGCCTCGATTTTTAACGTGCGCCAAAGGGAGACACTCCACCGTTCCCTTCAATCAGTTCAACAATCCATCGAATCGGCAAAAAATAATGAAAGTTATGAATTTATAGCGTTAGACCTGCATACGGCAATAGATACCCTCGGCGAGATTGCCGGAGAAGTCACAACGGAAGATATATTAGATAAAATATTTTCTGAATTTTGCATTGGTAAGTAAGATGTCAAAGAGACCCTCCTGGGATGAATATTTTTTACGAATTACACGGGAGGTAGCTCAACGCTCTACATGTTTACGGAGGCAAGTAGGGGCGCTTCTGGTGATGGACAAACACATCCTAACAACCGGATACAATGGAGCGCCCAGTGGACTTCAACACTGCCTCGAGATCGGCTGTCTACGAGAGCAGCTAAAAGTACCACCGGGAGAACGGCACGAACTCTGCCGCGGTATCCATGCCGAGATGAATGCCCTGCTCCAGGCATCACGGTATGGCATAAAAATTTCTGGAGCAACATTATACAGCACCACATATCCATGTTCCTTGTGCGCCAAGATGCTAGTTAATGCAGGAATCATACGCATCGTTACCCTTACCGATTATCCCGATGCCCTTGCCAAAGAGATACTTTCAATGGCAAATATTAAAGTAGAAATTGTAAAACTGGATAATCTCGCAAGTGGATAGTTTTAAGGACAAGAATCAATTGTTTTTTTACAATTTACATCTACCACATAGTCTACTAACGCTTAAGGGTTTCTTCCCTTTAAGAGAGGCGTTTATTTCTAAACCTTATTGACCCTTTATAAAAATTAAACTTCGTTAGTAACATAATAAATATTTGAAAACTATCGAAACAAAAGGAGTTTTTCTGCTTTTCCAAAAATCCACTTGACAGACTATATCTTGTATGCTATATAATCCACTCATCAATATATAGATATTTCTAAAACCATTGTGATCTTTTAGAAATAGGTAAACTTTATGCAGTGTTTGTTTTGCAAAGTGGATAATGATAAGGTTGTTAACTCTCGCACAGCAGTAGATGGGCTGAGTATTAAGCGTCGGCGAGAGTGTTTGAGTTGCGGCCGCCGATACACGACCTATGAGCGGATCGAAGAAAATCCGTTGCGCGTGGTAAAAAAAGACGGCACGCGTGAGGCGTTTGATCGCAAGAAGGTGTTGGCAGGACTGCTAAAGGCATGTGAAAAAAGACCAATCTCAACGGATACCTTGGAAAACATCGTGAATGAAATTGAACGGGAAATCTATAACAAATTTGATCGGGAAGTGACTACGAGTTTTATAGGGTCGCTGGTGATGCAAAAGCTGAGGGTGCTGGATATGGTGGCTTATGTGCGTTTTGCATCGGTGTACAGAGAATTCAAGGATATTTCGGAATTTATTGATGAACTAAAACCGTTAATGACGAGTGTAAAGAAGAAAAAAAATGGTGGGGGTAGCAACTCCCGCAATATATCTCTTCAACATTAGACCGGAGGGGAAAGGGGCATGAGCACAACAGCAACGATAGAATATGTGTTAAAACGCGATGGAAGGAAGGTGTCTTTCAACGAAAGAAAGATCACCGATGCCATCTTTAAAGCAGCGCAGGCGGTAGGAGGCGAAGATCGTGCCTTAGCAGATGAACTAGCGGTTGTTGTTGCCATGGTTCTAGAGAAAAAATACGCAGGACAAACCCCCGGTATTGAGGATATACAGGATGTTGTAGAAAAGGTGCTCATCGAAACGGGACATGCCCAGACAGCCAAGGCATACATCCTCTATCGTGATAAAAGGGCGAGAAGCCGCGAATCCCTTCGCGTACGAAAGCAAACCAAGAAACGTGCAGATACGACCGATGTTTCCCTCCTGGTAAACACAGAGACAAAAGACGAAACATTTATATGGGATAAACGGAAGATTGCAGATGCATTGGGAAAAGAGGCAGACCTATCGGAAGAAGTTGCTGATGAAATTGCGGGTGTTGTAGAACAGAGAGTCTTTTCCTCCGGACTAAACCGCATCTCAACGTCTTTAATACGGGAACTGGTAGATAATGAACTCTTCGAGAGGGGGTATAATAAGAAACTCGAAAAGCAGGCGGTAATTGGCATGCCTAAGTACGATCTTGTTGAATTGATCATGTCAAAAAATAAAGAAAACAGCAATATTGCCACGAATAACCCGGAGGCAATTAATCTTGCAATTGCCGAAAATACCTTAAAGCAGTTTGCCCTTCAGGAAGTATTTTCAAAGGATGTTGCGGATGCCCATCTCAGCGGAATGGTACATATCCATGATTTGGGTTACCCAACAAGAGTATATTGTTCTTCCCATTCTTTAGAGTACTTGAAAAAATATGGGCTGTCGCTTCAAAATCTAGATACAGAATCTGCGCCTGCAAAACATGCACGCACCCTGACCGGACACTTAAACACGTTCCTGGCGTCTATGCAGGCATATTATGCCGGCGCCCTTGGCGTTGGCTATGTCAATATCATGTATGCCCCTTATCTTGAAGGAATGAGCTATAAAGAGATGAAACAAGAAGCGCAGCATCTCATCTTTAGTTGTTCCCAGAGCGCTTTTTCTCGCGGGGGACAAACCTTATTCTTGGATTTTAATGTTCACACAGGCATTCCAAGATACTTAAGGAATATTCCTGCTATTGGACCCGGTGGAAAACCCACAGGAAAGACCTACGGGGATTATGAGGAAACAGCTAGGCAATTTACCCTTGCTATGCTGGACGTATGGCGCGCAGGGGATTGTTATGGACACGTTTTCGCATTTCCAAAGTGTGATTTCCATATTAATGAAGATACGTTAAATGATCCAAAACAATACGAACTTTTGGAATATGCCTGCCAAATTGCCAGCGAGAACGGTGTTCCCTATTTCATCTTTGATAGAGATGAGATTACGCTCTCTGCTTGCTGTCGTTTGCGTACCACAATCGACGATCATTATATGATCAAGCACCCTGAAAGTATGCGTTTCTGCGGGTTCCAAAATATTACTATTAACCTCCCACAGGCATCCTATAAAGCAGGTAGAGGAAATTGGGATGCACTGTACAAAGAAATTGATAAAGGCATTGATATTGCCGTAAAGGCGCATCTCCAGAAGAAGCAGTTTGCTAAAAATTTGATGTCAAGTCCGGAAATGCCTCTTTGGGAAATTGGCAAGAAGGCCAAGGATGGCCGTCCTTATGTCGATCTGGAAACTTCAACATATATTGTAGGCATCTTAGGATTAAACGAGTGTCTCCAATTTATGACAGGGAGAGAATTGCACGAAGGTGAGGATATGATTAAACAAGGATTGCGGGTTATTTCTCACATGTATTCTCGTGTTAAGGAAGCGGGAAAGAAATACAATTTAAAATTTTCTTTAGAGGAATCCCCTGCTGAAAGCGCTAGCAGAAGACTGGCGAAGGTTGACATAAGAAATTATCCAGAAGCTGCAGATATGGTAAAGGGCAACATCGAAAGAGATGAATTTTACTATACCAATAGCGTGCACCTGCGTCCAGATGCCCCCGTAGACATGATTACCCGTATATTCCTCCAGAGTAAATTCCATACCATGATTGAGTCGGGTGCCATTATCCATGCATTTGTAGGAGAGGAAAGGCCACCCGCATCCAGTATAATGAACCTGGTTAAAAAGACCTTTAAAAACACTCAGGCGGCGCAGGTTACAATCTCTCCAGAATTTACTATTTGCAATGAGTGCAAGAAGGTTACTCAGAAACTTACCGATATTTGCGGATACTGCGGTTCTAGGAATGTGTACGGTATTTCAAGAATTGTGGGATACTTTAGTCGAATCAATAACTGGAATAAGTCTAAGATCGGCGAGCTTGCAGACAGACACAAAGGCAACTATAGTGTAAATGATTTCTTACCAAAAGAAGAGAAAGTATTTATGGAATCATGTGTAGCAAAGTGTTGAGTTCCAGAAAAAGACACCTTCACAAATTCCCATGTATATCAAAAGCTAAAGCAGTGTTGGGCTTAAATAATTTTTGTTTTTGATGTGGCTTTTTGCTATTTGATTCTTTATATTTGACTTAATATTATGGTAGTGCCAATTAAGGGATTTATAGAAAACAGCCTTATTGAATGGGAAGGGAAGATTGTTTCTATAATCTTTTTACCTACCTGTAATCTTCGTTGCCCTTATTGCCACGCCCCACATTTAGTTCAAACGCCAAACGAATTAGAGTCCATTCCTATCGACGCCGTAATTGACAAGGTGCGGCAAAATCATGGATGGATAGATGGTGTTGTAGTTACAGGTGGTGAGCCAACTTCACATAAGCGCCTCGATACCCTCCTCAAGTTGTTAAAAGATATAGGAATCATGGTACGTCTGGATACCAATGGTACAAATCCAAACATGCTAAAGGATTTAATTGATAGAGGCCTCTTAGACTGTGTTGCCATGGATATCAAGTCCCCCCTTCTGAAAGAAAAGTACGAACAGATTACTGGCGTACTGTGCAATATTGAAGATATCATGAAAAGCATTCGTATTATTATGGAAAGCGGCATTGAATACGAGTTTCGCACCACCGTCTGTCCATCCCAACTAGACGGAGATGATATTGAAAATATTGCCAAGGCTATTAAAGGCGCCGGGCGTTATGTAATACAGTCTTTTAGACCGAATCACTGCCTCGATACAAAGATGCTAAGGATTGAACCGTACTCTGTAGAAATACTCAGGGATTTTGCAATAAGCGCCAGTAAATATGTTGACTATTGTTGTGTGCGCGGTGAAGACAGAAAGGTTTTACAGCGGAATTGGTAATTTCATTTTATCCATTTTGGTCTTAGTTATTGCCTAGAAGAGAGGGGGTGATTTTGTATGGCGATGAAGAAGTGCGGAACTTCTGGAAAGACATCAAAGGAGAGTTGCAAGAAACCAACAAAGAAGAAATCAACAAAAAAATAATCAGTATTTCTAGCGATATCCAAATTTTTAAAAATAAATACCAATACAAAAAATAGCGCTTAGGGAATTCCTTATAATTTGTTGAACCGGCTATGTGTAGCGAAAGAGGGGTGTTTTGATTTATCAAAACCCCCCTCTTTATTGGCATATTTTCAATTTTAAATTTAGCGTAATGAAACTCAAGAAATTAGAATTGTTCGGTTTTAAATCCTTTGCTGAAAAGACGGAAGTTGTCTTTGAGGATGGGATAACCGTCATTGTAGGCCCGAATGGGTGCGGGAAAAGCAATATCATCGATGCCGTCAAGTGGGTGCTTGGAGAACAAAGCGTAAAATCATTACGGGGTAATGAAATGGCAGACGTAATCTTTAGCGGGACAGATAAACGCCCATCCCTGGGGTATGCAGAGGTATCTCTCTCCATTCAAAATAATAAAGGACTATTACCACTCGAATACTCCGAGGTTTGTATAACTCGTCGTTTGTATGCTTCGGGTGAATCAGAATATCTTATCAATAAGCAACCGAGCCGATTAAAGGATATTCGAGAGCTTTTCCTAGATACTGGTTTTGGTGCAAATGCCTATTCTGTGATTGAGCAGGGCAATGTGGAAGCCTTGCTGCAAGCGGATTCTCACGAAAGGCGACTCTTATTTGAAGAGGCTGCGGGAATCAGCAAGTTTAAATCACGCAAGAAATCTGCTTTGAGCAAGCTCGAACATGTTGAGCAAAACTTACTGAGGGTTGGTGATATTATCGAAGAATTACAAAAACAGCTTCGTTCCGTAAAACTCCAGGCGTCAAAGGCGAGAAAATATCAAGAATATGTGGAACAATTGAAAAAACTAAAGGTCGGTCTTTCGTTAAAGAACTATCGTGATCTCAAGTGCAAAAAGGCTGATATCTCAGAACAGGTAAATCAAATTGAAGAACAAAACAAAAAGACGGCTGCAGATATTGCTGCACTTGAAATACAATTGAATAAAGCTGAGAATACGATAGACCAATTATTGCAGCAATTATCACAGATGCAAACTGAAAGGGTAAATCTGGAAGCACAGATATCCAACAATCGAGATAAAATAAAATATGATTATGAACGCATCAAAGAACTAGATGCTCAGCGTGAAAAATATGCTGAACAGCAAACCAATCTTGAAAATAAGATAGCCGAAACGAACAATAAAATTACAGAAACAAAAGAGCTATTAAATATACTGGAACAAGAAATTCTAAAGTTTACGGATGTTCAGAAGGCAAAAGAGCTATCACAAAAACAGATCAACCTCGAATGTGACCTTTTGTACCAAAGTATTGATGAAAAGAAGGCTGAGGTCATCACTATCCTTCAAAAAGAGTCTAGCTTACAGAACGAGATTGGTAGTCTAACCACCGAGAAAGATACCCTGTCAAATAGAAAATTGCGCCTTTCGAAGAGACACGAAGAAATCAATTCATTCATAGACGCCCTGATGTCCAAACAACAAGAAATTATGAAGGAAAAGAACATGCTGATGGAAGAGTTCAATTGTTTAGACCAAAAATTATCCACATCAAAAGGACGTATACAAGAACTCGTACAGACGATACGGTCTTTAGATGAACAAATCAATCAGCAAAAACAATTGCAGAGCAGCAAAACTTCCCGGCATGAGGTCCTCATGGACTACGAAATGAAGGCAGAGGGCGTTGAGGCTGGCGCGAGGGTGATCTTAGAGGAAGCCAAGAAGGACTCTGCGGCGGTGAATGGCATCCGTGGCATGATTGCAGATATGTTAAAAGTTGATCTACCCTATGCGTTAGCTATTGAAACCGCCCTGGGTGAAAGGGCGCAAGGCATTATTACCGACACCACCGATAACGCCGTCCAATCTATTACATTTCTTCAAAAGAATCAAAAAGGACGTGCAGTTTTTTCCCCGTTAGATAGAACAAACGGCAAGTCTTCCGTTCCCGAAGAAATCTTGCAAAAACCAGACGTAATTGGTATAGCTGCTAAGCTTGTAAACAGCGCAGAAGAGGTTGGCAAGGTTATCGATAGTTTTCTCAATAATACGGTCGTTGTGAAGAATCTCAATGTTGCATTGGCGCTAAATGATCGTTCTCATGCTGTTCGATATGTTACACTCGACGGTGAATTACTAGAACCTGAAGGCACGCTAAGCGGCGGTAAGAAGCAGGGGCAGGTGGGTATCATATCCCGTAAAAGTGAGTTGAAAAAGATTGAAGAAGACTTGAGTCAAATTGAGCAAAATCTTAAAAATTTAGAACAGGAAAAACATACTCACGTTGAGGAACTTACTGGACTCGAATTAGAAACAGCCCATTTGACGAAAAAAATAGACCAAATAAATATTTCAAAGATTTCCAAGGAAAATGAGCTTGCACAAAACGAACAGAAACAAAACGAATTTAATACAGAGAAAAAAATAAATGAAACCGAAATGGAAGAGATTGATGTAGAAGTAGAAACCGCTCATGCGCGGGAGAAGGCTTTGCAAGAAGAATTGAGGCTTCTGAACCAGCAGCACAAACAGTTAGAACAACAGGTCGAAGAGTCATCCGTCATAGCAGAAGAAAAAGAACAGTCAAAAAAAGGTATCCAGGATGAAATAACTGCCTTAAAGGTCAACCTTGCTCAGAGGCAGGAAAAGAAAGACGGATTGAGTAAGGTCTTGACCAAACTTTATGCTGACTTACGAGAAGCACAGGAACAAATTAAAAATATTATCCATGAAAACCAAAATTGTCAGCAGAAAAAGTTAGAAACCGAGGAAGAAATCAAACACTTGGAATTCGCAGTAAATGAACTTCAAATCAAAAAAGTTACTTTAGATGAGTCGATAACCTCTCTTAAGGCAGAACAAGCGGGACTCGAGCTTAAAGCTACAGAATTAAAGACACGCTTTGAAGGAAAACGAACAGAGCAAAAACATCTCGAGCAACAACAACAAGAATTTAAACTGAAAGAAAATGAATATCAAATACGTATAACGAATCTGGAAGAACGTGTCCGGGAAGAATATCAACTTGATCTGGCAACCTTAGACACAACAACAGGCGAAATCGAGCTGGAATTGAGCACACCACCGGCTGAACCTGCCGATACGGTTAATCCTCAGATTGATTTCTGGGAGGCGGTCTCCAGAGAAATTGGAGAATTACAAGGAAAGATCGAAAGGTTGGGAAATGTGAACCTTGAGGCGATCAAAGAACATGACGAGCTGGAGGTACGTGAAACGTTCCTTGTAAATCAGAAGGAAGACCTTGAAAAGTCACATAACGCCCTGCAGAACTTGATTAAGAAAATCAATCATACCAGCCGTGAATTATTTGAAAAGACCTTTCGCGATGTTCGCCAGAATTTCCAGGTAATGTTCAGAAAACTGTTTGGTGGGGGTAAGGCCGATATAATCCTTGAGGAAAACGTGGATATCCTGGAGGCAGGCATTGAAATAATGGCGCAGCCGCCCAATAAAGAGCTTCGATCAATTACCCTCCTCTCAGGCGGCGAGAAGGTAATGACCACTGTGGCACTGCTTTTTGCGGTGTTCCAATCTAAGCCTAGTCCATTCTGCATCCTGGACGAGGCCGATGCCGCACTGGACGAAAGCAACATCAACAGGTTCATCCATGTTTTAAAGGAATTTACTAAGGACATACAATTCCTCGTTATTACCCACAACAAGGTTACCATGGGTATTGCAGATGTGCTTTATGGAATAACGATGCAAGAACCCGGCGTGTCAAAGAAGGTTGCCGTTAAGTTTGAGGAGATTGAGCGGAAGGTCGCTTAACTAACCTGTAAAGTTGACAAAAGCAAAAGTACTCTCACACAAAAGGCCCCAATTCTCACCTTCCACGGCATCTCAAAAATTTTAGCGTCCCTCAAAAGGTGCGATATATATAGTAATTTCCCGCTAAGATTTTCGGTCATTACGCTTCTTCTGAATAACAGAGCAATACCACCAAATACCATTCTAAAGGAAATAAAGAATCTAATTGTTATACGTGCCGCACTTCATGCGAGAAAATAAAAATAACTAAATTGTATTGAAAGGCTTAAAATTACTGTTACAATGAAAACCAAATGTAAGAGCGTATAAAGCCCTCACAATGGCCTGTAGAAATTATGCAAATATCACAGAAGCCATCCAGCAAATTTTCTCCCACAAAAAGGCAACTTGTTGTCATCTTCTTTTTGGCAACAACGTTATTTATTGGTATCATAATAAAGGTAGGTAAAGATTATCATTGGTTCCTGCCAAGAACGGAAATTATAAGTCTTCTTAAATCCGAAGATATAAAAGTCAAACTGGATATCAACACAGCTCCCTGGTATGAATTGGTTCTGCTTCCCAAATTGGGCGAAACAAAAGCCATGGCAATCGTGGCCTACCGAGAAAAACATGGTGATTTTAAAACCATTGATGAATTGTCCATGGTAAGCGGTATAAGTGCCTCCGTCTTAGAGACCATAAGGGATCATATAAAGATTGAATCAGACACGACCAATGTCAAACTGAACAATCGAGAATAGAATTTATGGAAAAAGAGCGACAAAAGATATTGGAAAACCTATGGGTCCGTGTGATACTCATCGGTCTTTCGATCAGTATTTTTCTGGTATTATGCTATTTTCTGAAAGGCACGCTCATCTCACTTTTTCTTGCCTTTACCATAGCTTATATTTTTAATCCTGTAGTTAGTTTCTTTGAGCGCAGACAATGGCCGTTCTCCCACACGTATATACATCGCGGATTCGGAATTGTTATCCTCATCATTGCTGTCCTTCTGTCCACGGCTGGATTTTTGACCTATGCGATTCCCAAGACTACCAGCGGGATTTATCAAGTAGGCTGCATGATTAAAAACCAATACCCAAAGTATGAAACTACTATCGAGACATGGATTGAAAAATATGGAAACATAGAAC
>Ga0105164_10000544_pt1 | contig 26241 bp, 23 predicted proteins | sample VDWuncwatermetaG_FD_89674 | JGI IMG/M metagenome (GOLD analysis project Ga0105164, IMG submission 89674) | Wastewater microbial communities from Netherlands to study Microbial Dark Matter (Phase II) - VDW unchlorinated drinking water | ecosystem: Environmental > Aquatic > Freshwater > Drinking...
AGGGGTATTGGTTGCCACGAAAATTCGGACTTGATGTTGGTATTGACGAGGCAGCTTCCTCCGCCGTCCTTCTACCTGAGCGCCAGTGCAGCGATCAGGGCGAAAAGCAGCATGGCCGCGATAGCTTGCCAGAAGCGGACAGGATCGCGCTCGATAAGGGGGACCGCGCGGGTGCTGACGCGTGCGATGGCGGCACCTCCCTCCAGCGCACGCAGAAGTTCGACCATGTCACTGAAACGCTCGGTCGGATCAATCGCAACGCTGCGCATCAGCAGTGCGTCGAGCCAAGCGGGAAGTTCGGGGCAGGATTTGGATGGCAGGCCGGGCGCGGTAAATTTGGGGCGGCTGAAGGCTTCGACCTCGCCAAAGGGGAAGCGACCCGCGAACAGACGCCAGAGAGTGATGCCCAGCGCGAACTGGTCGGTGGCTTCATTGCCGACTTCTCCGCTGAACATTTCGGGCGCGAGATAGCTGGGCGTGCCGGGGATTTCGCTGGCTGCGAATTCATCGACGCGGGGCAGGCGGGCGACGCCAAGATCGATCAGTTTGAGGCCGCCGTCACTCGTCAGGATCACATTGTCAGGCTTGATATCGCGGTGGATGATGTCGAGCCGGTGGAGCGCTGCGATACCGCGCGCAAGGCGGGTGGCAATCGACAGGCCTTCTTCCATCCCAATGGGTCGCATCAACCGTTCTTCCAGCGTCTGGCCCTCGTAAAAGGGCTGGACCCCGTAAAGCCGTGTCTGGCGGTCGGGCGAAACAGCAACGGCGCTGCCGACAAAGGGGCTGTCCACACGTGCACCGACGAGCATTTCGCGCGAGAAAGCGAGCCGCGCGCCACTTTCGGACAGCAACGCAGGTTTGGGGAATTTGATGGCAATGCTCTGGCCGTTAGCGGTGTCGGTCGCACGGAACAGCCGGGTGTAGCGCCCGTCAGACAGGAGCATTTCCAGCTGAAATCCGTCGATGCTATCGCATTCATTGGGCGGTGGTTGAATGGGCAGGCGGGCCACGTCCCCGGCGACGGCATCATGATCGAGTGCGGGGAGCGCGACGATATCGATGATCGCCGCACTGGCATTGTCCTGGCTTCCAGCGGCAAGGGCGGCCTCGACCAGAGCCACCGCATCAGCCTCTGCCGAGCCACGCGTACCGAGCAATTTTTCGATTTGGCGGGCGGAGAGCATTCCGTGCACGCCGTCACTGGTCAAGAGCAGCCGATCATGCACGTCAAGCGGCACCGCCTGATGATCGAGCCGCAATCGCTCCTCAATGCCGAGTGCGCGGTAGAGAATGTGGCGTTGATCGGGGTGCGGTCGGGTGTGATCCTCGGTCAGGCAGGTCAGGCGGCCGTCGCGAAAATGCCAGGCGCGACTGTCTCCGACATGCACGACATGCGCCTTGCGGCCCTTGATGATCAGCGCGGTGAAGGTCGTCGCGGCATGCGCCATCGCATCCGATTTACCCATGCTGTGAAGCCAACGGTTGAACGGCCCCATCACACGCGCGGCAGCGGCGGCGGGACCGATGGTATCAGGCTGCGCGTACAGACCTTCGATCAATTCACGCACTGCCAATTCAGCGGCCAAGCGCCCGCCCTTGGCACCGCCGACGCCGTCGGCCAGCGCCGCGATCATGCCGTGGCGCGCGCGTTCGGTTTCGGTTGCCGTGTAGAGTCCGACAAAGTCCTGATTATCAGGTCTTTTTCCGCATTCGGACGCATGCCCCGCCGCCGCCAGCAATCGACCTTCCGGTTTCAAAATCAGAACTCCCTCACATGTGTGCATACGGGCACGCACGCAAAGGGAGCGGTTTGGAGAGGCTTCAGTCAAGACAAAAAAGGAGCCACAATGAAATGACCAAGCCTTTCTGGCAAACAGGCCACAAGCCGACGCTGTTTTCGGCGTTTCTCTATTTCGATGTGGCCTTCATGGTCTGGGTAATGCTGGGGCCGCTGGCGCCGATCATCTCGAAGGAGTTCGGACTTGATCCGGCGCAAAAAGGTTTGATGGTCGCGGTGCCGACGCTTGCCGGGGCTGTATTGCGGCTGGTCAACGGCCTGCTGGTCGATCGCATCGGCCCCAAAATGACCGGCGCGATCGGACAGGTGATTGTGATCGTTGGCCTTGCCATTGCCTGGTGGTTCGGGATCAGCAGCTATGAAGGCACGTTGGCCGTTGGTGTGATCCTGGGTTTTGCAGGCGCGTCGTTTGCGGTCGCTTTGCCGCTTGCCAGCCGCTGGTATCCGCCCGAGCATCAGGGCAAGGCGATGGGCATCGCCGGGATGGGCAATTCGGGCACCGTGCTCGCGGCCCTGTTTGCGCCGATCCTTGCCAAGCTGTTCGGCTGGAACAATGTATTCGGCCTTGCGCTGTTACCGCTGGTTGCGGCGTTTGTCGTCTACATGGGCTTCGCCAAGGACAGCCCCGATCAACCCGCCCCCAAAGCGATTGCCGCCTATGCCGAAGTGTTGAAGGACAAGGACGCCTGGTGGTTCATGCTGTTCTACGGCGTCAGCTTTGGCGGCTTTGTCGGCTTGTCGGGCTCGCTCGCCATCTGGTTTTCGGACAATTTTGATCTCACCCCCATCACGGCGGGTTATTGCATGGCGGCCTGCGTGTTCACTGGGTCGCTGGTGAGGCCGCTGGGCGGGGCGCTGGCGGATAGAATTGGCGGCATCAAAACGCTCAGCTACGTCTACTTCCTCGCCGCCGTCACGCTCGCAGTGATCAGCACGGGGCCGGCCACGTTGCCGCTAGCTCTTGCGCTGTTTATTCTGGTGATGGGCACTCTCGGCATCGGCAATGGCGCAGTGTTTCAGCTGGTGCCGCAGCGATTCCGCAACGAAATTGGCGTAATGACCGGACTGGTCGGCTTTGCGGGCGGCGTCGGCGGTTTCTACCTCGCCTCCTCGCTTGGCTTTGCCCAGAAGATGACGGGCAGTTCGGGGCCAGGCTTCCTGATCTTTGCCGCGCTTTCGCTGACCGCTTTGCTTGGCCTCACTTCAGTCAAAAAACGCTGGCGCACAACCTGGGGCGCCGCAATCCAGGGAGTACGCATCTGATGACTGAAAAACCCCACCTCATCGTCATCGGCAACGGCATGGCCGGGTGCCGCGCCGTTGAAGAAATCCTTGCGCGCGATGCGGGCAAGTTTCGCATCACTATTTTCGGTGCAGAACCTCGCGTCAATTATAACCGGATCATGCTCTCGCCCTTGCTCGCCGGGGAAAAGTCGTTCGACGATATCGTCATCAACGGACATGATTGGTATGCAGAAAATGGGATTGAACTGGTCTCGGGTGATCCTGTGGCCAGCATTGATCGCACGGCGAAGGCGGTGACTGCGGCGTCGGGCCGCGTTGCCGCTTATGACAAGCTGCTGATCGCGACAGGCTCTGATCCCTTTATCATCCCCGTGCCGGGCAAGGACCTGCCCGGCGTCATCACGTTCCGCGATATGGACGATGTCGGCCATATGCTGGAGGCCGCCAATCGCGGCGGGGATGCGGTGGTGATTGGCGGCGGGTTGCTCGGGCTTGAGGCGGCGCACGGGCTTTCGTTGCGCGGCATGAAGGTGACCGTGATCCACCTGATGCCATCGCTGATGGAGCGGCAGTTGGACGAGGCGGCGGGCTGGCTGCTCAAGGACGCGCTGGAAGGGCGCGGGCAGACGATCCTGACGGGCGCGGATACCGCCGAGATATACGGCAGCGGCAAGGTGGAAGGCGTCCGCTTGAAGGATGGCCGCGAAATCCCCGCGAGCATCGTCGTCATGGCTGTCGGCATCCGGCCTTCGACCGGCCTTGCCAAGGAGGCGGGTCTCGCGGTCGGGCGCGGCATCCACGTCGATGATGATATGGTGACGAGCGATCCGGATATTCTCGCGGTCGGCGAATGCGTTGAGCATGATGGCAGCGTCTACGGCCTCGTCGCACCCTTGTGGGACATGTGCCGCAGCCTCGCCGACGGCTTGACGAGCGCGCCCAATGGCTATCGTGGATCAGTCACCTCAACCAAGCTCAAGGTTTCCGGGATCGATGTCTTTTCGGCGGGCGATTTTTCGGGCGGTGAAGGCTGCGAGGATATCGTCCTGCGGGATGCCACGCGCGGCGTTTACAAGCGCGTGATCGTCAAGGAGGACCGAGTGGTAGGCGCGGTGCTTTACGGCGATACGGCGGACGGCAACTGGTATTTCGATTTGCTCAAAAAGGCCGAGGACGTCTCTGAGATTCGCGATGCCCTGATCTTCGGCCAAGCCTTCGCATCGGGAGGAGGGGCATCGGCAAACCCTATTGATGCCGTTGCGATGCTCTCGGACGACGCCGAGATTTGCGGCTGCAACGGCATTTCCAAGGGCGCAGTGATGGCCTGCATCGCAGGCGGCGCGGGAAGCCTCGACGCGGTGCGTTCGGGCTGCAAGGCTTCGGCGAGTTGCGGATCGTGCACTGGCTTGGTCGAAAGTCTGCTCAAGCTCGCCGGCCATGATGAGGACCGTGTCATCAAGCCGATGTGCAAATGCACCAGCTTCACGCATGAAGATGTGCGGCATGCCATCGTCGAACGCGGCCTGAAGGAAATCCCCGAAATCATGCAGGCGATGAGCTGGAGCACGCCCGATGGTTGCTTCTCCTGCCGCCCCGCCCTCAATTACTACCTCCTTTGCGCCTGGCCCAAAAGCCATGTCGACGACATGCAGAGCCGCTTCGTCAACGAACGGATGCACGCCAATATCCAGAAGGATGGCACCTATTCGGTCGTCCCGCGCATGTGGGGCGGGGTGACGACGCCCAATGAGCTGCGCGCCATCGCTGACGCTTGCGACAAATATCAGGCGCGGATGGTGAAGGTGACGGGCGGCCAGCGGCTCGACGTCTTCGGGATAAAGAAGGAAGATTTGCCCGCCATCTGGGCAGACCTCAACGCCGCCGGGATGGTCAGCGGCCATGCTTATGGCAAGGCGCTGCGCACGGTGAAAACCTGCGTTGGCTCCGAATGGTGCCGCTTCGGCACGCAGGATTCAACTGGGCTTGGTATCAAGACCGAGCGGATGACCTGGGGCAGCTGGATGCCGCACAAGTTTAAGATCGCGGTCTCCGGCTGTCCGCGCAATTGCGCCGAAGCGACGATCAAGGATTTCGGGATCATCTGTGTGGAGAGCGGCTATCAGCTGCTCGTTGGCGGCAACGGCGGCATTCACCTGCGTGGCACTGATCTGCTGTGCTCGGTCGAAACCGAGCAAGAAGCGCTCGATTATTGCGCGGCGTTCATCCAGCTTTACCGCGAAGAAGCGCGTTACCTTGATCGCACTGCGCCGTGGATCGAACGCGTCGGGTTGGACTATGTCAAAGCGCGCATTGTGGAGGATGGGGCCGGACGCGAAGCACTGCGCAGCCGCTTCCTCTATGCGCAAAGCTTCCATCAGGTTGATCCCTGGGCCGCACGCGCGGCAGGCGGCGAAGCGCATCTGCATCAGCATATCGCCGAGATCCGGCCCTTTGCCGTGGTGGGAGGTGTGGCGTGAACGCAGAATGGCTCGACATAGGCCCGATCGATCAGCTCCCCGCTCTCGGGGCACGAACCTTGCCTGTTCAAGGGGGTCAGGAGATTGCGATCTTCCGCACCGCCAATGGGCAGGTTTATGGGCTGGTCAACAAATGCCCGCACAAGGCAGGTCCGCTTTCGCAGGGCATTGTGCATGATACCACCGTCACCTGCCCGCTCCACAATTGGCGGATCAGCCTGATCTCCGGCGAGGCGCTGGGCGATGACAAGGGCTGTGTGCCGGTGATCCCGGTCAAGATCGACGGCGGCCGCATCCTGATCGGGCGTGCGGAAGCCCTTGCCAGTGTCGGTTAAGACGACCTGCGCCTATTGCGGCGTAGGCTGTGGCATCATCGCCGAGCGTACAAGCGCACGGAGTGCCGCAATCAAGGGCGATCCCGATCACCCGGCCAATCACGGCAAGCTCTGTTCGAAGGGCACGCACCTTGGCGAGACCATCGGGCTGGAAGGGCGCTTGCTCTATCCGGAAATCAAAGGTGAGCACACCGATTGGGAGACCGCCCTCACCCACGTTGCTGATTGCTTCACCGCGACCATCGCCGAACATGGTCCAGACAGCGTCGCCTTCTACGTCTCGGGCCAATTGCTGACCGAAGATTATTACGTCGCCAACAAGCTGATGAAGGGCTTCATCGGTTCAGCCAATATCGACACCAACAGCCGCCTGTGCATGGCAAGCGCGGTTGCGGCGCACAACCGGGCGTTCGGCGAGGATGTTGTGCCTTGTTCATATAGCGATCTCGAGGAAGCGGATCTGATCATACTCGTCGGTTCCAACGCCGCCTGGTGTCACCCCGTGATCTGGCAACGAATCGAAGCGGCAAGAGACGCGCGCGGCACCAAGCTCATCGTGATCGACCCGCGCAAGACCGAAACCGCCGAGCGTGCCGACCTGCATTTGGCGATCGCACCCGATAGCGATGTGGCATTGTTCAACGGGATGCTTGCCGAAATGAAGGAGCGCTGGTTGTTGCGCGGCGATTTCCTGGCCAATCACGTCAAAGTACCGGACGGGTTTTGGGAAGGGCTTCAAGCCGACAACGTCGCCGAGATTTGCGATATATCCGAAACCGATCTCCAGCTCTTTTACGACCTGTTCACCTCGCGACCCCGCACCGTCACTTTGTTCAGCCAAGGGGCGAACCAGTCCGTGAGCGGCACTGACAAGGGCAATGCGATCATCAACCTGCATCTGGCCACGGGCCGCATAGGCAAGCCCGGCGCAGGCCCGTTCAGCATCACCGGACAGCCCAATGCGATGGGCGGACGCGAAGTGGGCGGGCTGGCCTCAACACTCGCCTGCCACCGGGGCTTCAGCGACGCCGAGCGCGATTGGGCGCAGCGTTTCTGGCAATCGTCGACCATCTGCTCCGGCCCGGGCCTGAAGGCGATCGACATGTTTGAAGCGGTCGGCGATGGCCGGATCAAGGCGATCTGGGTCATAGCGACCAATCCTGCCGTTTCGATGCCCGATGCCCAATCGGTGCGCGCCGCGCTCGCCAAATGCCCGTTGGTGGTGGTCTCGGACTGCATCGCGGAAACCGACACGTCAGCCTTCGCGCACGTCAAACTGCCCGCGCTCGGCTGGGGAGAGAAGGACGGGACGGTCACCAATTCAGAACGCGTCATCTCTCGACAGCGCGGCTTCCTCGACGCGCCCGGACACGCGCGTGCGGACTGGTGGATTATCAGCGAAGTCGCGAGGCGTATGGGGTGGAATGAGGCCTTCGATTATCGGTCAAACGCCAGCATCTTTCGCGAATATGCAGGCCAAACCGGGTTTGAAAATGATGGCGCGCGATTGCTCGACATTTCGGATAAGGCCAAGATCAGCGACGCAGATTACGATGCGATGCAGCCCTTCCAATGGGGCGGCGCGTCGCCCTTCGCACAGGGCCAATTCCCGACGCCGGACGGAAAAGCACGGCTCGTGCCAGTACGTTACCAACCGCGCGAAGACGCGTCCGGGCAGTTTACCCTGCGCCTCAACACCGGGCGCTACCGCGATCAATGGCACACGATGACGCGCACAGGGCTCTCTCCCAAGCTCTCGCAGCATCGCCGTGAACCAATGGTCGAGGTTCATCCCGATATGGTCGCGCGTTTCAGGCTCGAAGATGGCGGGTTGGCGACGGTGGAAACCGCACAGGGGAGAAGCATCTTTCGCGTTTCTTCCACTTTCAATCAACGACGCGGTGATCTGTTCGTGCCGATGCATTGGACCGATCGGACCAGCGGCGGCGGGCGCACCGGGTTGTTGCCGGGGCAGGACCGCGATCCGCATTCGGGCCAGCCGGGGTTCAAAAATACGCCTGCGACAATCCGCGTCTGGCGACCGCGCTGGCAAGGCTTTCTGGTCAGCAAATCGCTGCCTGCACCGCCGCCTTGCGACTATTGGACGCGCATCCGCACTGCGAGCGGCTGGCTGGTCGAAATGGCGGGCGACAGCGACCCTGCCGACCTTCTGCCGCTGCTTCCTGACGGCGATCGCGCCGAAATCAGCGACACGAAACGCGGCATAGTGCGCGCCGCAGTCATTGAAGACGGAACACTGCACGCCGCTCTGTTCGTTGCCCGGGCTGGCAGCCTTCCCCCGCGTGATTGGTTGGTCGAACAACTGGGCAGGTCTGATGCTTCGACGGTCGAATTCCTCGCAGGCCGTCCTGCCACCCTGCAGGCGGATCGCGGAGCCATTGTGTGCGTCTGTTTCGATGTTGGCATGCAGACGATCCTCGATGCCATCCGCGCAGATACCCTCACCAGCGTAGAGGCCGTTGGCGCAGCACTCTGCGCAGGTACCAATTGCGGTTCCTGCCGTCCTGCCATCGCCCGGCTGCTCGAAACCGAAAGGAGCTCTGCATATGCCTGAACTGATCAAACCCGGCACTGTCTGGCTGGTAGGCGCAGGGCCGGGTGACCCCGACTTGCTGACGCGCAAGGCCGAGAAATTGATCGGCGCGGCAGACATCATCTTCCATGACGCTCTGGTCGGGCCAGGGGTGCTTGAACTGATCCCCGCCGCCGTCGAACAGTTCAGCGTCGGCAAACGGTTCGGGCGTCATTCAAGGGATCAAGCCAGCATCAACGAACTGCTGGTCAAAGCAGCACTTGCAGGCAAGCGCGTTGTGCGCCTGAAGGGCGGTGATCCCTCGATCTTTGGCCGATCAACCGAAGAGCTTGATGCCTGCCGCGAACATGGCGTGCCCGTGTACGTCTGTCCCGGCATCACCACCGCCAGCGCGGCCGCCGCGTCTGCGGGTATTTCGCTCACGCTTCGCGGCCTTGCCCGCAAACTGACCTTCGTCACCGCCCACGCGAAAGCTGGCGAGGCTCTCGATCTTGACTGGCAGGCTCTTGCCGACCCCGACGCGACACTCGCAGTCTACATGGGCCGCAGCATCGCGCGGACCGTTTCGCAGCAATTGTGCGACGCAGGCTTGCCGCGCGACACGCCTGTCCTGGTCATCGAAAATGTCAGCCTCCCCGAGGAGCGGCAAATGCACACTCGGCTCGACCTGCTTGCAATCGCAGTACCACCCCGGAGTAGCGGGCCGACAATCATATTGGTCGGTCGGGCCGTTGCAGGCGGATCGAAGAGAGACTGCAATTTGGGAGACGTTTTGAAACGTGCGGCTCCATGCTGGGATGATCCAACCCCGCAGGGCATGGAATTCCCACCATGAATGAATGGCAGGTACCTCGCTCCGAAAACGGCGGTGCGAACGACGGCATTGTTGGCGATTTTGGACGTGATCACGTGATTTGCGTTTCATGAGATGGGCGGCAATCCCGGACCCGAGTTGCGAATTTACACAAAGGGCCGCTTCGCTGCGATGCTCGTAGAAGAAGCTGTTGGAGGGGCGGCTCGGTCATGTCAGACGAATATGGCATAGGAAATTGTTCGCTGTTAGCGAGCGGAGATGAGCCGTAAATCGAGAGCCAAGCCGCCCAGTCCGTTCAAATATTTCAACTCATCGCCGGAGGTGATCTGGCTGGTCGTCATGATGTACACCCGGTTCCCTTTGAGTTTGCGAAACGTGGAAGATCTCGTCTTCGAGCGCGGCATTGATATTTGTCATGAGACCGTGCGGTTCTGGTGGAACCGGTCCGGGCCGATGTTAGCGGGCGACATTCGAAGGCAACGGGCCAATGCTATGCGGAGTTTCCGGCACTGGCGTTGGTACTTCGATGAAATGTACGCCAAGGTGAATGGCGAGATGGGGTACCTCTGGCGCGCTGTCGATCACGAAGGTGAAATCCTGGAAAGCTAAGTCACCAAAACCCGGGACAAATCTTCGGCTTTGCGGTTTTTGAAAAGGACATTGAAGCGCCACGGCTCACCAGCGACGATCACGACCGACTGGCTCAGGTCCTACAAGGCGGCGATGACCGAATAGGGCAACTGCCAGAAGCAGGAGATTGGCCGCTGGATCAATAATCGCGCCGAACACGGTCATTTGGCATTTCGCAGAAGGGAGCGAACGATTCTCAGATTCCGATGGACGAAATACCTTCAGAAATTCGCGTCGGCCCATGCAAACGCCCTCAACCATTTCACTCAGGAACGCCACCTTGTCAGCCGCCAAGAGTACAAGAAGAGACGCTCAGTGCCCTGGCTGAGTGGCAGAATCTTGCGGCCTGAAGCACGGTTTAGTTAGGGGGCATTCGCATCTGTTGGAGACGAGTTTCCATTCGACTGACAGCACCGAGTGGAATGCTGCATCCGCCGTGGCAGCATGAAATTTCAGTCCAACGCCGCCGCTCGCCGTCCAGAAGTTATCCTGACAAAGCCGAGCGAGCCACTTGCCTCAGCTATTGGATGATCCGGTCCCGGTCCCGATCGCACGGACAGATTCGAGGAAGGCATCGAGCAATTGCGACTCTTCGGCAGAGCGGTAAATCACGCTCAGATCGAATGCAGTTGCATCGCCCTCGACCAGCGGAAGATAAGTCACACCGGGCAATTGCAGATTTCTTGCCGATTCAACCCCCAGCGTCAGCCCCAGGCCGCTGGAGACGAAAGCAACTGCCGCAACAACATCGTCCACATTCTGCACGATATGGGGTTCGATGTTAAGATTGTGGAACAGCCGCATTAGATAGTTGCTGAAACCGCCGGGTTGGGTTGTGCGCGGATAGAAGATCAAAGGCTCCCCCGCCAGATCGCGCAAGCTGACGACGTCCTTCTTGGCAAAGGGGTGGTTGCTGGGTGCGGCAACCAACATTCTTTCGTGGACGACCATTTCCCAAACGAGATCCGGGTGATCCTGAAAGAAGCGGTTGAAGCCGATCTGGATGCGGCGCTCGTTGAGCGCCTTGATCTGCGTTTCCCGGTCCATGTTGTGGAGCACCACTTCCACATTGGGAAAGCGGCTGCGGAAATGCAGCACGACACGCGGCACTATATCGAGCACGGCCGAGCCGAACACGCCAACATCCAACTGGCCCAGTTGCCCGGTCCCGATCAGCCTCGTGTTGATGCAGGCGCGCTCCACCAGGGCTAGGATGTTCTGTGCTTCGGTGTAGAAGGCCTGGCCGGCCTCGGTCTGCTGAATCCCATTGGAGCGGCGCACCAGAAGCGGAGCGCCGACGATCTCTTCCAGTTGCTGGATCTGGCGTGTCAGCGGAGGCTGCGAGATGTTGAGTTCATCCGCCGCCGCGCGAAAGCTGCCATTGCGCACAATCGCAACGAAATAGCGCAGATGACGCAGGTCGATCCTGCTTGCATAGACCTGCACGGCACCCTCCCGGTCAAATAGAATTACCGAAAGCGTATCACAATCCCTTCAAATTGGTATTGGAAAGTATCCAAGGAATTCGATTATCCGCCGTTTCGTTGATTTTGCTTGTCCGGCCGCTGACGCAAGCTGCGCCGGCTGATTAGCTCAAAAAATAGTGGGAGGGTGGAATGGCCAATATCAAGAAGTTCGCGGCAATACTGTTTGCATCGACGGCTTTGGTTACGGTGTCGCCTGCGTTCGCTCAGGATGCAGATGTGGCACCGGCTGAAGAGGATACGGGTGGGATTGAAGAGATCGTCGTGACCGCACAGAAGCGTGCGGAAAGTGCACAAGACGTGCCGATCGCGATTTCGGTTTTTTCGGGGGAATCCCTGTCGGAGCGCGCCGTAACCAATGTCAGCCAGCTGACCGCGGTTGCCCCCAACGTCAATTTTGACAATGGCGTGGCCTACACCGGCTCCACGGCAGTTCTTGCTGCCTCGATCCGCGGGATCGGGTCCAGTGATTTCGCCTTCAACATCGATCCGGGCGTAGGTGTTTATGTTGATGGCGTATATCTGGCCCGTTCGGTCGGCGCGAACCAGGATCTACTCGATACGGGCCGGATCGAAGTGCTGAAAGGGCCGCAAGGGACGCTCTTTGGACGCAACACGATCGGCGGTGCGGTTTCGATCGTGACGCGCGACCCTGCCGGGGAGTTTCAGGCTCGTGGTGACATCACCGTTGGCCGTTTCAACATGTTTGAGGCCCGCGGCGCAATTGACGTGCCCTTGAGTGACACTCTGACCTCGCTCGTCACTTTCGATGTCCGTAACAGCAGCGGTTATGCAAAGCGCATTCCGTTTCCCAGCGCCTTGACGGCCAATTCCAAGCCGTTCACGGCGCTGCCTTCGGTAGGCTATGACGCGCCGTCGAAAGAAGGCGGGAGCGGGAACGAGTCGATCCGCGGCAAAATCAAATATGACAGCGGCAATTTCCGGGCCACGCTGAGCGGCGATTACCAGCATTCAACCGGCACGTCAGCACACTCACTTCTCGGCGTGCTGGGTGATCCGGCGGTGACGGGAAACCCAAATTTCACTTTCCTGTACAACACCTGCCGCGCGGCTCCGGCAGCCGTCTTGCAATCGCTTGGGTTGCTGAATTTTTGCTCTACTTTCGGCACGCAGCTGCCTTCCATCCGGCGGGACGAAATCACGCCGATCAACAGGGTGGCTTATACGTCAGGCGTGAACACCGGGGCCAATCCCGCCACCCATGAGCTGCTGTTTACCAACCAGTTTATCACGGGCGACCCCGACACGAGCTACGCCACTGGCAACAATTTCTCGAATCTGACCAACTACAGCACGACGCTCAATGCGGAGCTGGATCTGGGCGAGAATGTGCTGCTGAAGTCGATTACCGGCTATCGCCACAGCCGCTGGAAATCCGGCCTCGACATGGACGCGTCGCCGCTCAACATCATGCACGCTAGCTTCGACCAGCGTCAGCGTCAGTTCAGCCAGGAATTCCAGTTGGTCGGAAACGCCTTGGACGAGAAGCTGAACTACGTCGTTGGGGCCTATTTCTTCAATGAAAAGGGCTATTTGCTGGACCTTGTTTCGTTTGCGCAGGGTGCCGTGCAGATCGATGGGCCCAACTGGTTCAATACAACAAACTATGCGACCTTTGCTCAGCTCGATTACAAGTTGAGCGATCTTATCAGTTTCACCGTCGGTGCCCGCTACACGCATGAAAGCAAGTCCTTCGAAGGCGGGCAGCAGGAAATGAACGGGGTGTTCTACAAGCTGGTCGGATCTGTGGCCTTCGCCGGAACGCCGCTGGGCGATATTGCCCTCAACAACGTTTGCGCAGACGCCAACGGCAATGTTTTCCCCAGTGCGCCCCTGCTTGGTGGCGCGACCTGTCAGCAAGTGCTGGGCTATCCTACCGTCGGCAATACCAATCCGCTGCGCGTTTATGCACCGGGCATCAACCACAAGAAGTTCAGCAACTTCTCGCCGAAGTTCGGCATCCAGTTGCATCCGGCAGAAGACCTGATGGTCTATGGTTCCTATTCCGCGGGCTACAAGACCGGCGGCTGGACAACCCGTTACACTACGCCGCAGACGGTCGTGTCCGGCTTCAATCCTGAAAAGGCAAAGACCTTTGAAGCGGGCGTGAAATCGACCTTGCTTAACCGCCACTTGCAATTGAACCTGTCGGCTTTCACTACCAAGTACAGTGGCATCCAGCTGAACTACCAGGTCGGCACCTCACCCACGATTGCCAACGTTGGCGATGCCCGGATCAAAGGCATTGAACTTGAGGTCGTTGCCAAGCCGACCTCCGTCCTGACGATCAATGGCTCTGTAGGCTACACTGATTCGCAATACACTTTTCTTGACCCCGCAGTTCAGGTGACCAGCGCACCCAACAGTTTCCAGCTTGGCGCGGCGGTGGGCGGGGACCTGCCCAAGACGCCGCACTGGAAGGTCAACCTTTCCCCGCGCGTAGACCTGCCAATTGGGAGCGACGGTGCCGAGATCTCCTTCCTAGGCGACTTCACCTACACCTCGAAGCAGCGGAACAATGTGGAAGGAACGCTTCTGCTCAACCGTCCTTCGACGTCCATTATCAACGCAAGTGTAGTCTATTCCGCGCCGGACGACCGTTATACGCTCTCGCTCGGCGGCACGAACCTGACCGACAAGCGTTATGTCACGTCTGGCTCGTCCATCCCTGCCTCCGGGGTAATCGACGGGTCGTTCAGCCGTCCGCGTGAATGGTATGCCCGGGTCAGCTTCAAGTTCTAAGGTTAGCGACTCCAGCTAGTGGAAAGGGGTTGCATTGCGAAGGCAGTGCAACCCCTTTCCGTTTCGGCTATACCCGTTCAAGTGGAGTGAGAGGGAGCGCGGGTGGACGAGCACAGCCTGATCGAGCGATTCGACCTACAGGGGCGTCTCGAATTCGCGCCGGCCAAGGGGCAGATCTGGCTCGACCAGTCGCGGCTCGTGCTGCTTCACGTTAAGGGACTGGCCAAACTGCGGCGTGAAATGGTCGAGCAGGCCGGCTTGGCTCGCGCGCGTTCGATGTTCTGGCGTATGGGCTTCGAATGCGGGCGGCAGGACGCCAAGTTCGCCGCCAAGCACCTTGGACTTGCTGACGACTATGAAGTGTTCTGCATCGGCCCCGCGCTCCATGCGCTTGAAGGCGTGACACAGGCGCACATCGTCGAGGCCGAGCTCGATTGGGAAAACGGATCGTTCGATGGCTTCGTCCATTGGAATTCCAGCTGGGAAGCACAAGCCCATGTCGATCAGGAGCTTCCGCTCGACGACAGCTACCCCGGCGCCTGCTGGGCGGCGACAGGCTATGCCTCGGGCTATGTCACCGAATTTTTCAAGCGGCTGGTGATATTCCAGGAAACGCAGTGCGCGTGCAGCGGACACGCGCACTGTATCGCGGTCGGCAAGCCCGCCGAACTGTGGGAAGACCGTGCCTTCGTCGAATCCCTGTGGAGCGCGCCCGATGCCAGCGGGCAGTTCGAAATCGAGGAGGAACTGCGCCGGCTGCGCAAAGAAAGCACCACGCGGCAAACCGTCCCTGCCTTTGCCAAGCCCGAGAATATCGTCGGCTCATCAGCGTCTTTCGTCGAGGCGTTCCACCTGCTCGGCAAGGCGGCAAGCGGCAGCATCAATGTCCTGCTGCTCGGCGAAACCGGTGTCGGCAAGGAAGTCTTCGCGCGTTGGCTGCACGAACATTCGCGCGAAGCCGGCGGACCGTTTGTCGCGGTCAACTGCTCGGCGATTCCGGCGGAGCTGGTCGAAGCGGAACTGTTCGGTGTGCGCCGCGGGGCCTTTACCGGCGCGATCGAAACCCGGCAGGGGCGATTCGAGCGGGCGGACGGCGGCACCTTGTTCCTTGACGAAGTGGGCGACCTGCCGCTGGCCGCACAAGCCAAGCTGCTGCGTGTCCTCCAGACCGGAGAGGTCGAGCGCCTTGGCGATGACAAACCACTCAAGGTCAAAGTCCGGCTGATTTCGGCAACCAATGTCGATCTGGCAGAGGCGATGCGCGAAGGGCAGTTCCGTTCCGATCTGTACTATCGGCTGGCGACTTATCCCATCACCATCCCGGCACTGCGCGACCGGCCCGGGGATGTTGCACTGCTCGTCCAGGCGATGCTGGTTCGCTTCGCTCCTCAGTATGGCAAGTCCGTCCCCGGATTGACTGAGCGCGCGAGCCATGCGCTTGATGGCTATCGCTGGCCCGGAAATGTGCGCGAACTGGAAAATTTCATCGAGCGTGCGGTGTTGCTGGTGGCCGACGGGGCGGAGATCGGCATCGAACATCTGCCCGCCGTGCTCCAGGAAATCTCCGCCAGCCATGTCGCCCGAAGGCAGCCGGGGAAGAGGGCGGGAGCGGAGGCGCGCAGGCTTGAAATCGGGCACGAACTGCTCGAGCTCGGCGTCGATCTGGAGGGGCAGGAAGCGATGCTCGTCGAACTGGCGCTGACCCGGGCCGGCGGCAATGTGTCGGCGGCGGCCAAGCTTCTTAACCTGACGCGCCGCCAGCTTGCTTACCGGATGCAGAAGCTTGAACTCGCGCCTGGAAGTCCGACCGGCGTCGGCATGTGACAAGAATGTATACTCGCGTGGCCCGATGACAAAATTGTAAACTCCCGCCGCGATTCGGAGCCTGATCGCCACGCATTTCCAAGGATCAGCCAGGCGCTAAACTGGCACGCAACTTGCTCTCTGATTGTGAACGTCAGCCTCGGGGCAATCTCGCGGCTAGCAACAACTGAGAGAGGATGAAAAATGGCGCTCGAAGGAGTCATGCGTCCGGGGCATGCGCAAATCCGCGTTCTGGAACTGGACAAGGCTGTCAAATTTTACCGTGACGTGTTGGGCCTGGTTGAAACGGGGCGGGACAGTTCGGGCCGGGTCTTTTTCAAATGCTGGGATGAACGCGATCACCACAGCGTCATTCTTCGCGAGGCGGATTCCGCCGGGATCGACTTCATGGGCTTCAAGGTCCGCGATGAAGCGACGCTCGATGCTTTCGAAAGCAAACTGGCCGCAGCCGGGCTAAACCCGGTCAGCGTTCCTGTCGGCGACCTGCTTGAAACCGGACGCCGTGTGCAGTTCACAATTCCTTCGGGCCATCTGATCGACCTTTACGCGACCAAGACCTGTGTGGGCAACGGCATGGCAACAACCAACCCGCCGCCGTGGTGCGCGCAGAGCGAGACCGGCATTGCCCCGGTCCGGTTCGACCACGCCTTGCTCTACGGCCCCAATATCGCCGAAGTGCACAAGATCTTCGTCGATATTCTCGGCTTCTATCTGGTCGAACGGGTGCTGACGCCCGATGGTGATGGCAATGCCGCGATCTGGTTATCCTGTGGCCAGAAGGTGCATGACATTGCGTTCGTCGAACATGCCGAACCCGGCAAGCTGCACCACTGTTCGTTCCTGATCGACAGCTGGGAAAAGGTGATGCGCGCGGGCGACATTATGTCGATGAACGAGGTTCAGGTGGACATCGGGCCTACCCGCCACGGGGTCACCCGCGGCGGCACCATCTATGCATGGGATCCGTCGGGCAACCGCTTCGAAACCTTCCAGGGCGGCTATCACCCCTATCCCGATTACGAGACGCTGACCTGGACCTGGGACGGCTTTCCGCAGGGGCTCGATTACCCGCAGCGCAAGCTGCACGAATCGTTCCTCTCGATCGTGACCTGATCGCCGTGGCTGCGGCAGACACCCAAAAGGTTGTCCGTGTGACGGGCGAGCGCAACGGACTTGTCGAGTTCGAGTACGGTGTGGGCGATCTCTCCCTCGTCCTCGAGCTGATACTGCCTCCTGCCGCGTTCGGGGATTTCTGCCGAGAAAACGCGGCGGAAATCCTCACGGCCGCGCCGGACAGGCTTTTGAACGAAGCGGAGCAGGCAATGGCATGGCGTCCTTCGGACGTTCAGCGCCGGATCTGACCCCTACTTTTCAGACAGGATGGATTTGCCATGCAAATTGACCTCAAGACCGTAAACATTGAACCAAAACGGAAAGCATTCGACCATCTGGTCAGCCGTTTCGGCGACAAGGCTGCCTCGCGTTATCAGGAGGGTTCCTACGACATCCAGGCGACCGAGAACCTACATTACCGCCCGACCTGGGCGCCCGAGCAGGAGCTCTATGATCCGAACATCTCGCGGATCGTGATGGCGGACTGGCACGCCTTCAAGGACCCGCGCCAGTATTACTACAACACCTACGTCCTTGCCCGTGCACGCCAGCAGGAAGCCGCCGAAGCCGCCTTTACGCTGGTCGAAACCCGCGCGCTGCACCAGACGATCGAAGCCGAACTGGGCCAGACCATTCTCGATCTGCTGGTGCCGCTGCGCCACGCAGCTTGGAGCGCCAACCAGAACAACGTGCTGATTTCCGGTTACGGCTTCGGCACCCCGTTCACCCAGCCTTGCCTCTACCAGGGCATGGATTGCCTGGCGGTTGCGCAGTACCTCTCGCGGATCGGTATGCTGCTGGGCGGAACGGAGGCGCTGTCAGTGGGCAAGCAGCAGTGGATGGACGGTGAAGCCTGGCAGCCGCTGCGCCGTCTGGCGGAAGACACGCTGGTTGTCCGCGATCCGTTCGAGTTGTTCGTCGCGCAAAATATCGTGATTGACGGCCTGCTCTATCCGGCGGTGTTCGATACCGTGATCGATGGCCGCTTCGCGCTCAACGGTGCGGCCCCGATTTCCATGCTTGCCCAATTCATCACGGACTGGAGTGCGGAAGCACGCAAGTGGGCGGACTCGGTGGTCAGGGTGGCCGCCAGCGAAAGCGCAGCCAACGCGGCGGTCATTGCCGAATGGTTCTCCGAATGGAGCGGTCGGGCGATGGCAGCCCTTCTACCCCCGATCGAGCGGGCCATTGGCAGCGATGCCGATGCCGTGCTCGGCCAGACCCTTGACGACCTCAAGGCGCGGCTCGCCAAAGCCGGCGTCACGCTCTGAGAGGAGGCGACCATGTCAACAGTATTCATCGCGTTTCAAGCGAACGAAGACACCCGTCCGATCATCGAGGCGATCATGGCCGACAACCCGCATGCCGAGGTCGAAGATCAGCCTGCGATGGTCAAGGTCTCCGCACCGGACAAGCTGACGATCAACAAGGCGACCGTCGAAGAGGTGATCGGCCGCGAATTCGATCTACAGGAGATGCACATCAACCTCATCACCCTCTCCGGCCATGTCGATGAGGATGACGAATATTTCACCCTGAGCTGGAATAGCTGAAAAGGAGCGCCCCATGGACATGCCCGTGAAAAAGCCCAAGCTGGGTATCAAGGAACGCTACGCTTTTCTGACCCGCGATCTGGGATGGGAACCGACCTATCAGCCCAAGGACAAGATCTATCCTTATACCCGCTATGAGGGGATCAAGATCCACGACTGGGACAAGTGGGAAGATCCTTTCCGCCTGACGATGGACGCCTATTGGAAATATCAGGCGGAAAAGGAACGCAAGTTCTACGCGATCATCGATGCCCATGCCCAGAACAACGGGCATCTCAACATCACCGATGCGCGCTATCTGACCGCGCTCAAGCTGTTTCTGCAAGCGATCAGCCCCGGCGAATATGCCGCGCACAAGGGGTTCGCGCGGATCGGACGGGAATTCGAAGGCGTCGGCACGCAGGTGGCCTGCCAGATGCAGTCGCTCGACGAAATTCGCCATGCGCAGACGCAGATCCACGCCATTTCCAACTACAACAAGTATTACAACGGCTTCCACGCCTTTGCCCAGCAACGCGACCGGATCTGGTACACCTCGGTGCCGCGCTCGTTCTTCGACGATGCGATGTCGGGTGGGCCGTTCGAATTCATTACCGCGATCGGCTTTGCCTTCGAATATGTCCTGACCAACCTCCTGTTCGTGCCCTTCATGTCGGGTGCGGCCTACAACGGCGACATGGCCACGGTGACGTTCGGCTTCTCCGCCCAGTCGGACGAGGCGCGGCACATGACACTGGGGCTCGAATGCATCAAGTTCATGCTCGAGCAGGATCCGGACAATCTGCCGATCGTCCAGAAGTGGCTCGACAAATGGTTCTGGCGGGGCCTGCGGATCCTCACCCTGGTCGGCGCGATGATGGATTACATGCTGCCCAAGCGGGTCATGTCATGGAAGGAAGCCTGGCAGATTTACGGTGTCGAGAACGGGGGCGCTTTGTTCCGCGATCTGGCCCGCTACGGCGTGCGCGTGCCCAAGGGTTGGGACATCGCCAATGAATCGGCGGACCATGTCTCGCACCAGTTGATGCTGGGACTGTACCAATGGTCGTTCGGCACCAGCTTCCACGCCTGGATTCCCTCGGACGAGGACATGGATTGGCTTTCGGCCAAATATCCCGACACGTTCGATCGCTATTACCGCCCGCGCTGGGACCACATCCGCAAGCTCGCGGAGGCGGGAACACCCTATCAGAATGTCGGCCTCGCCCAGCTGTGCAATGTCTGTCAGCTGCCTGCGGTGTTCACCGAACCGGGTGACCCAACCCGCCACAGCCATCGCCAGACTGAGCATGAGGGTGAGATCTATCATTTCTGCTCGGACGGTTGCCGAGACATCTTCCTCGATGAGCCGGAGAAATACGTCCAGTCGTGGCTGCCTATGCCCCAGCTCTTCAACGCTCCCAATTTCGGCGATGTCGGCAAGTGGATGGAATGGGTCGGACTGGTCCCCGGGCAGGACAACGGCGACTATCAGGGATCGCAGGATCAGGCGGACTTCGAGGCCTGGAAGCACCAAGCTTCGGCTACCTGACGTTATCGAGAAAGGACACTGTCATGGCCGTACATGCCATCGGAAACTATCATTTCGCGCCGCGTGATCATGCGGGGATCTATGGCGACCACCAGATCGTCTATTTCTGCTGGGACCGGCATTTGCTGTTTGCCGCCCCGTTCATCCTGTTCGTTCCGGGTGAAATGTCGCTCGGCGAATTTCTGGAAGAACGGATCAAGCCGATGCTGGCGCCCGATCCGGATGCAGGCGTGCTCGAATGGGCAGAGGCGCGGTGGTCCAATGGCCCGGTGGCCTTCACGCCCGATTTCAACGCCAGCCTGACCGCCAACGGCATTGGCCACAAGGGCAAGATCATCATGTCCACGCCGGGCCTCAATTCGTTGATTCCGGATAGCTGAGTGTGTCGCACACGCTGACGATCGAGCCCTTGGGCGTCGAACTGGAGATCGAAGAGGGGCAGACCATCCTCGATGCGGCGTTGCGCGCAGGCATATATCTGCCCCACGCCTGTTGCCACGGCCTGTGCGCGACCTGCAAGGTGAGGGTGCTGGACGGCGAGGTCGAACATGGCGATGCCTCGAGCTTCGCGCTGATGGACTTCGAGCGCGGTGAAGGGCGGACGCTCGCCTGTTGCGCGACGGCTGAGTCAAATATCGTCATCGAGGCCGAGATCGAGGAAGACCCCGACGCGCGGAACATCCCGATCCGCGATTTCGTTGGCCGGGTGGCTCGGATTGACGATCTGACACCCACCATCAAGGGCGTCTGGATCGAACTGGACGCTGCGGCGGGCATCCATTTCCAGGCCGGGCAATATGTCAACCTGCGGTTGCCTGACGACATCGGAACGCGCGCCTTCTCCATCGCCAGCGCGCCTGCACAGGGCAGTCTGGTGGAGCTCAATGTCCGGCGCGTGCCGGGCGGGGCAGGCACGGCCTATGTCCATGAGCGCCTTGCGGTTGGCGATGCGATCAGTCTGACCGGGCCCTACGGCCGCTTCTTCGTACGCAAATCGGCCAATCTGCCGATGATCTTTTTCGCGGGCGGTTCCGGCCTGTCGAGCCCGCGTTCGATGATCCTCGACCTACTGGCCGAAGGCTGCGCCCTGCCGATCACTTTGGTCAACGGGCAGCGAAACCGCTCCGAACTGTTTGACCACGCGGAGTTTGAGGCGCTGGCTGAAGCACATCCGAATGTGCGCTACATCCCGGTACTGTCAGACGAACCGGCGGACAGCGGCTGGCAGGGCGCGCGGGGCTTTGCCCATGAAGCGGCGGTCGAGGTGTTCGGCAACGACTTTCGGGGGCACAAGGCCTATCTCTGCGGTCCGCCGCTGATGATCGAGGCCTGCATTGCCGCACTGATGCAGGGGCGGCTGTTCGAACGAGACATCTACACTGAGAAATTTCTCTCCGCCGCCGACGCCCAGCAGGTGCGCTCACCCCTGTTCCGGGCGCTTTGAGGTTTGGGCGGCGATAGCTGCTGAGTATCGCTATGGAGATGAAATGGTATTTGTAGGTAATGTCTGGCTTGCTTAGGCTGTCTGCCAGCATCTCGGGCAATTGAGGACAAGCAGGCGGGAAACGATGGCGGTGGCGAGTTCAGGCAAATGGATGATCGAGATTGACGGGGCAGCGGCAGTGTTCGCCTGTCCCGATGGTCAGACTCTGCTGAGCGCCATGATTTCCGCCCGCCAATTCGGCATAAAGGTTGGTTGCCGCAACGGCGGCTGCGGTGTCTGCCGGGTTCGCGTTACCAAGGGCCGCTTTGGAAGCCAGAAGATGACCCGCTCACGAATTTCCGAGGCCGATGAGGCGGAGGGCATCGTATTGGCTTGCCGCATTCTGCCCGAAAGCAACTTGGCGGTGAAACCGCTGCCGATCACGATGCACCCGGCCGCCATGTCGCAATGTCCGGGCTTGATCCCGTGATGGAGAGCTGATGACCGATTTTCTTCATTTCATCGACGGCGCCTTTACCGCCGGCTCGAGCGGCAAGCGCTTCGAGAAGCGGCGACCGCATGATGGTTCGCTGGTCGGCCACGTGGCTGAAGGTGGCGCAGCTGAAATCGACGCGGCGGTCGAAGCGGCGCGCGCTGCGATGGTGGGGCCCTGGGCACGGATCAGCGTGGACGACCGCGCAGATCTGATGCGCGCCATTGCCGATGGCATCACCCGCCGTTTCAGCGACTTTGTCGAAGCCGAAATGGCCGATACCGGCCAGCCGCGCGGCACGATGGAGCACGCCTTCATCCCGCGCGGGGCGGCCAACTTCAAGGCCTTTGCCGACATCATCAAGAACGTTTCGACCGAAAGCTTCGAGATGCAAACGCCCGATGGCAAGGGCGCGCTCAACTATGCGATCCGCAAGCCCAAGGGCGTGATCGGGGTGATCTGCCCGTGGAACGCACCGCTGCTGCTGATGACCTGGAAAGTCGCCCCTGCCCTCGCCTGCGGCAATGCCGTGATCGTCAAGCCTTCGGAGGAAACCCCGGGCACCGCGACGCTACTCGGCGAGGTGATGAACGAGGTCGGGGTGCCCAAGGGCGTGTACAACGTCGTCCACGGCTTTGGCCCGGACTCGGCCGGAGCGTTCCTGACCGAACACCCCGGCGTTGATGCGATTACCTTCACCGGTGAAACCCGCACCGGCACCGCGATCATGCAGGCGGCGGCCAAGGGCCTGCGCGATGTGTCGTTCGAACTCGGCGGCAAGAACAGCGCCATCGTCTTTGCCGATGCCGATATGGACGTGACCATGGAAGCGATTGGCCGCTCTGCCTTCCTCAATTGCGGGCAGGTCTGTCTCGGCACCGAACGCATCCTGGTGGAGCGCCTGCTGTTCGAACGCTTTGTCGCTGCGCTCAAGGACAAGGCGGAAGCGCTGAAGCCCGGTGCGCCAAATGACAAGGGCACCAGTTTCGGCCCGCTGATTTCACAAGAGCACCGCCAAAAAGTGCTGTCCTACTATCGCAAGGCGGTGGACGAAGGCGCGACCGTGGTGACCGGCGGCGGCGTTCCCGACATGCCGGCCGAACTGGCCGGGGGCAACTGGGTCCAGCCAACAATCTGGACCGGGCTGGCCGACGATGCGGGGGCGGTTACCGAGGAAATCTTCGGTCCGTGTTGCCACGTCCGCCCGTTTGACAACGAAGACGAAGCGATCAGGATCGCCAACAAAACCGAATATGGCCTCTCGACTTCGATCTTCACCACCAATCTGTCGCGCGCGCACCGTGTCGCAGCCCGGGTCGATGTCGGCATCACCTGGATCAACAGCTGGTTCCTGCGCGACTTGCGCACGCCGTTCGGCGGCTCAAAGCAATCCGGAATCGGCCGCGAAGGCGGGGTCCATAGCCTCGAATTCTACACCGAACTCCGCAACATCTGTGTGAAGTTGTAACCTCATGGCACTCGATGAATCATTGATCCGCCGTTTCGGCGATGAACTATACGAAGCGCTGGCCGCAGGCCGGACGATCCCCAATCTGCGCGACCGGGCCGAGGGCATGACGATCGTCGATGCCTATCAGGTCCAAGCCCATATGATTGCGCGGCGACTGGCAGCGGGCGAAACGGTGGTCGGCAAGAAGATCGGCGTCACCTCGCGTGCGGTGCAGCAGGCGATCGGCGTGTTCGAGCCGGATTTCGGCATCCTCACCTCCGCAATGGTCTATCCCGACGGGGCGACCATTCCGACGGGCAAGCTGATACAGCCAAAGGCGGAGGGCGAGATTGCCTTCGTGCTGAAGCGCGATCTGGTGGGGCCGGGCATTACCGCCGCAGAGGTGCTTTCCGCAACCGACTATGTCAGCGCCTGTTTCGAGATTGTGGATAGCCGAATCAAGGATTGGGACATCCGCATTCAGGATACCGTGGCGGACAATGCCTCGTGCGGCGTTTATGTGCTCGGCAACGACAAGGTTGATCCGCGCGACGTGGACCTCACCCTGGCGGGCATGGTCGCCGAACGCAATGGCGAGATTGCGGTGACGGGCGCAGGGGCGGCGGTGCAGGGTAGTCCCGCCAATGCCGTTGCCTGGCTCGCAAATACGCTGGGACGATTGGGCACCCCCTTACTGGCGGGCGAAACCATCCTCTCTGGCGCACTTGCCCCCATGTATCTGTTCGAGCCCGGTGACACACTGACGATGCGGGTCGGAGGGATTGGGTCCTGCTCGATTTCTTTTGCGAAGGCGCCGGCCTATGCTTGATGCCGCACAGATCAGCGCCATCACCGATGTGGTGGAAGAAGCGCAGGCGAACGCACACACCATCCCCAAGATCACTGATGACTATCCGGGGATGACGATCGCCGATGGCTATGCGGTGCAGGCCGAACTTCGTCGTCGCTGGGAAGCGCAGGGGCGCGAATTTTACGGATACAAGGCCGGGCTGACCTCTCGCGCCAAGATGGTGCAGATGAACGTCGACGTGCCTGCCTTTGGCATGATGATGCGCGACACTTGCGATCCTGATGGCGGCATTGTGCCCACCACCGACCTGATCCATCCGCGTGTCGAGGCGGAAATCGCCTTTGTGATGAAGGATGATCTGGCGGGGCCGCTAGTCAGCGCCGAGCAAATTTATGCTGCAACCGACTATGTTCAGCCCGCCATTGAAATCATCGACAGCCGCTTTGAGAGGTTCAAATTCGATCTGGAAAGTGTGGTGGCGGACAATTGTTCGTCGGCGCGCGTGGTGCTGGGCGGACGCCCGCGCCGACCGACTGAGTTGGATCTCACCACGCTGGGTGTGGTGCTGGAGATCAATGGCGATCCGCAGGCCTATGCCGCGTCTGGCGCGGTGCTGGGCCATCCCGTCCATGTCATCCAGATGCTGGTGGGTCTGCTCCACAGCCGGGGCGAAGTGTTGAAGGCCGGAACGGTCGTGCTGACCGGAGCCGTGACCGAAGCCTTCCCGATCCAGCCCGGCGATAATGTCTGTGCCCGTTTTCAGGAACTGGGCACCATCAATGTGAAGGTGAACTGATGCCGATTATCTCTGTCGTCATTGCCGAAGGGCGCAGCGTCGAAAAGAAGCGCAAGCTGATCCGCGCGTTGACCGCCGCGGCTGTCGAATCGTTCGAATGCAAGCCGGAAACGGTGCGTGTCATTCTCAACGAAACGCCGCTGGATCATTACGCCGTGGCTGGCATCACCTTTGGCGAAAAGGCTGAACGAGGCGAGTACACAAAATGAGCAAGATCAAATGCGCCATCATCGGTCCGGGCAACATCGGGACTGACTTGCTCTACAAGCTCATGCGTTCGGACGTGCTGGAGCCGGTGTGGATGGTCGGTGTCGATCCAACCTCCCAAGGACTGGCGCGTGCGCGCGAACTCGGCCTTAAGGCGACCGATCAGGGGGTTGATGGCCTGCTGCCGCATGTCATGACCGATGGCGTGCGAATCGCGTTCGACGCGACCTCTGCCTATGTTCACCCCGAGAACAGCCGGAAGCTCAACGAACTCGGCGTGGTGATGATCGACCTGACGCCCGCCGCCATCGGCCCCTTGTGTGTCCCGCCGGTCAATCTGGCGAACCATGCTGAGAATGCCGTGATGAACGTCAACATGGTGACCTGCGCCGGACAGGCGACGATTCCGATGGTTCATGCCGTCAGTTCGGTGCAGCCCGTTGATTATGCGGAAATCATCGCAACGGTCGCGTCCAAATCCATCGGGCCGGGCACCCGCAAGAATATCGACGAGTTTACCCGAACCACATCCTGTGCGGTTGTCAGCGTCGGCGGCGCGAAGCAAGGCAAGGCAATCGTTGTCATCAACCCGGCAGAACCGCCGTTGATGATGCGCGACACCATCTATTGCGAAACGGCAGGCGAGCCCGACCGCAAAGCCATCACCGCGTCGGTCAAGACGATGATCGCAGAAGTCCAGAAATACGTCCCCGGTTATCGTCTGAAGAACGGTCCGACCTTTGACGGGCGCAAGGTCGCCATCTTCCTTGAGGTAGAAGGATTGGGGGACTTCCTGCCCGTCTATGCCGGCAATCTGGACATTATGACGGCGGCAGGCGCGCGCACGGCGGAAATGTTCGCGCGCAAGATGCTCGACGGATCTTTCACGCCCAAGGCACAAAAAGTGGCGGAGAACGTATGATGACACTCGAAGATC
>Ga0105164_10000545_pt1 | contig 26113 bp, 29 predicted proteins | sample VDWuncwatermetaG_FD_89674 | JGI IMG/M metagenome (GOLD analysis project Ga0105164, IMG submission 89674) | Wastewater microbial communities from Netherlands to study Microbial Dark Matter (Phase II) - VDW unchlorinated drinking water | ecosystem: Environmental > Aquatic > Freshwater > Drinking...
ATTCATCAACATCCCCATCCCTTCTTTTATAAAATAATTTTACCCCATTTCTTCCGTACCCATATATATCTACCCCAGAAAAACTGGTAAAGTGGTATAAAAAAGAGCCCTCGTTTTATGGAGGGCTCGTCGTGAGCTATTAAGTTTCCTTAAGCGAGTAGGAGACCTATCGCCACCGTTACTAATAGGGCCCCGAAGAATATTACCAAAGGCAATATTAGAATGAACGCCAAAATTGTAAACATATATTTAACCCTCCTTTACTTAACCCACTCTACTTCGTACTTCTCCGGCAACACGGTGCTGTCCGTAACGTGCGCCTGCCCAGCTGGGCTGATTATTCTTACCGCTTTACCTGAACTATGAGAATACTGGACTACCGGCAAGTCCAAATACTCCTTTAGTAAAATCTCACCGCCCATGAATAACGCCGATACTACAACTGTGACACCCAATGCCTGCAATATAACTACTAGTGACTTTAGCATACTCTTTTCTCCCTTTATTGAACTTCGACAAGTAGTAAACTCCTCTATCTAGGCGTTTACCTTTAGTGTAATTACCTATACCTATATTGTAGGCCTGTATCGCTGCTGAGGTGGACCCTAATTTTAAGTAGTACTCCCTTAGCAGTGCTACTCCAGACTGCATGTTAAGTAATGGATCTTTAGACCCACCTATGACTTGCATTACTCCTATTGCAGCTTTGTTACTAACTACGTCGTGACGGAAGGTGGACTCTATAAACGCTATTGCCACAATGTCTACTGCCTTAGGAAAGTCGTAATAGGCAAGTATATACGCATTCTTAGAGACGTACTCTGGGACGGCCGTTGCCGCATTTACTACGGTAGAGGCTAGGGCCATTATAATACTCAAACATAATTTGATCATACATTATCCTTTCTATGTACCTTATACCACTAATATAGAGCCATATCTAAAACAAAACGCTGCTTAAATGTATTAATCTAAGCAGCGTTTCTTACCTCTAGGGGTAATGGCTATTACACTAATTGTAACTCTTTCGAGAAGTCTATAAGTAGAGCTCTGCTAATAGACATCTTAGTTTCAATAGCTTTGCATATTTTAGTCTCTATACAAGAGTTAGTCACTAACATCCAATAATGACATACCTTCTGCTGCCCTATCCTATGTATACGATCTTGCTGCTGTAAGAACACCTCTAGAGAGAAGTTCAAGGAATAGAAAATCTCGTCGCTTATACTTTCACTAAACTCAGTTACCTGCAAGTCTTCGTCATCTTTCCTTGACCCTGACCCCTTCTGCTTACCTAGAATAGTAGCACCATAATTAATAGTCTTAGCTTGCCCTACTAAGAAACGAATAGACGGGTCAGTATTAAACTTGTGTATCTTGTCTCCTATCTCTTTATCTCCTCCTTTTACCACTAAGTAAGTGTAGCCGCTCTTTTTTAGGTACTTTTCTATTATCTCTAACTCTGCTTGGAAATTAAACCACAATATAGCTCTGCGATTGTCGAGTTTTTCAGGATTAGTTATTACCTCGTGTAGCGCGTTAATTTTAGGTTGGTCCTGGAAGAACAAGGTAGTCCGTACTGGTTTGTTTTTTCCTTTAGCTTTGGTTTTGGCTACTTTTTTAGGTTCACCACCCTCTATCTCAGTAAGTTCGTCCGTCTCGTCATCCTCTCCCTCTTCATCCTTCTTCTCTAAATGGTACACGAAGCCATTGGCGATCTGGATTAGCTTACTAGCTCTGGGTAAAGGATTATCAAATTCAAAGTCGAAGCCTTCGTGAGAGAACATCCAATTACTCACTAGGTTGTTATAGCACTCTGCTGCGTCTCCTGAAATGTGAACCTTTTCAGTATGGAATACTTTCGCTGGTAAATACTTAAGCCATTCTGCTTTACGCATAACTATGCAGCAAGACGCAATGATAGATTGTATCTCTGGTGTGTCCCGAAAGCCAATAAGGATATGCTGATTCTGCTTAGCAGTTATTGCGTATCTGGCCTTAAACCTAGTAACCCCTTCACCTATAACTGCAGGCTCTATAAAGCGTACTGGAGCAAAGCAATCCAATGGAGAATTATTGACTAAGGTCCCGGACATAACACACTTATGTGGAACTCCTCTACCTAACTTCGTTATGGCAATAGTCCTGTCGGTTGTGTAATCTTTTATTAACCCTTCGTCTAATCCTAAGAAGTCTAGTTTAATACGTTGTAGATTTTCCAGTAGAATAACAGCTTTACTATAGTTGGTAACTACTACATCTGCTTTGGCTATCTCCTCTCCTTCAGACTCCCAGTCCGTAGTTTGTATACAATATACGGACAGCTCAGGTCTATGTTTAGCAACCTCCTCTTTCCATACATATAATAATGGTTTGGGGCATATTATTAAACTCTTCTTAAACCCTTTTAAATAAATGTAGTCCAGGATAACTTTAGTTTTTCCTAGTCCAGGATCTAGCAATAATCCTGCAGAACCTTGAGTATATAAGAACTCCAAAGCCTGTAATTGATGAGGTAAAGGTGGAGTGTGAAAGCTAAACTCACTAGGTAAGGACGTTAGTGAAGAATAAGATTTTAACATGTCTTGCACTAGTGGGGTGTACCGTATATTAGCAGGTTTAATGTATTTAGAAATACGAGCATACAAGTTCTGTATTATCCTAGGTTTCCCTGGACTAAAAAAATGTAGCCCCTCCCTAAGTAAGCCAGGGAAGGCTTCTAGGTATTTCCTTTCCCTAGAATCTTCCGGCTCAAAAAGTACGTTCTCTCCTTTGTTTATTTCTCTAATAATCATTTATACCTATTACCTCTCCATTTTTGAATGCTATAGCCTTAGCAAAGTTCTTAGGTATCGAGTCTACTAGTCTATCCATTTGTCTGATGTCTTTGCATCTAAATAATACTACATCATGAAGTAGAACCGCTCTACTTATGTCAGACATGTTATACCAAAAGGCTGCGTTCTTGTTACTTAAGTCTATATCTGTAATCACTACTATTAAGCAGTTACCGTACTCAGCTTTTACATAGTACTGTAGTAAAGAGATATTAGACATACCTCTCATCTTAGCTAGGTTAGTGACCTTACTAGTAAATTTATCTTTTAATCTAATGTACAAAGAATCGAGAAATACTAACCAGCTAGGTAAAGAAGAGTACGGTATGGAAATATGTGTACTAGTAGAAGTAGGAGTAAATGTTGTCATGGCAATGTTCTTTCTATATGTTTGGCTAGTTGCCACAATTCACGTAAAATATGCAAGGTATACAGAGAGTCCTTTATTTTTAAGTCTCCTATACTTAAACTTAGATTTACACACATGTCCTGTAGCTCTTCCATAAAAGGGTCAGTATTAGACACATTATTGGCCTTTAGCTTTTTCAGGGCATTATTAATTTCTAAGTTAATGTCTTTTAGGAAACTGTTCTGCTCTAAGGGCCTCTCATGTAGATAAAGCAACTCTCTTACTGGAGGATTAGAATCATCTCCTAAAAAAAATTGTAATATATCTTTGTTTTTTAGACTTAAGTCTTTAGGGTTCATATTGTAACCTTGATTTGATTAAAAGAAAAGGGTAGGTTAGTACGGATTAGATGACCTCGATTTCTCAAGGTCATCCTTTCACCCGAAGGTTACGTACCAGAGCCTACCTCTGATCCTGCTTGGTCCGCGTTCTTACTGCTGACCATTGATTGTACCCTAGCGCCAATACAGGCGCCAAGGAATAGGTACGTGGCAGTGCGCATAGCACTACCGTACTTGTCAAAGAAGCCTGCTTCTGGAGCCGCTGGAGCTGTAGTTGTGTTTGCACTTGCGGTTGCGTTTGCTGTGTTTGCTGTAGTCATGATATTTCTCCTAATTTTGTGTTTGGTTTGCGATTGGCACAGGACCTATTCCCGTGCCAACCTCTTGATATTGCTTACGCTGCAGCAGCTGCTGTAGTTTCAGCGTGAACTTCCACGCCGTCATCCTTGTGCAAGATTGCCCGGGCTGTTGCCCCGATAGCTGCACCGGCTAGTAGAGTCCCGGCTGTTTTCAATGCGCCGCCGTACCGAGCAAAGAACCCTGTTGGGGCTGGTGCCACTGGTACTTCCGCTGCCGGAGATGCAGCTGCCGCTTTCAGTGCTTCCAGCTCAGCTTTTGCTGCTGCGAGTTCTGCTGCCAATGCTTCGTTTGTTGCGTTTGTGTTATTTGCGTTCATGGTAGGCTCCTTGATTGTGGATTCAAAAGTGTTACTAGAATTTGAGGATTGGTTACTGCTCTCCTCATTATCCTTATACCAGGTTCCGGCTGGATTATCTAATTTCTGTACTTTGATTCTATTAAGCTTCTCTAATATCTCTACTGCGCTCTTGCTGTCCCCCATGATAGCAGCCATGTCATCCTCCGCTTCTTTCAGCATTTCCTCTGCAGAGGGTACTTCTTTGTTGCAGTCTCCTGAGTCCACCCAGGCCTGCAACCCATCTTCGGTTATAGTTTCCTTCATGGACACCCACAGAGATTCTGGTAGGTCTTTTGCCACTGTGCTACGGTAGAGGCTACGGGCACTCTCTACTGTTAGGGTACCCGCGACATGTAAGGCTTTTAACCCTACGTGCAGAGTGTGAATATTGTTAGCCAATTCCACATCAAAGGGTACATTACTGGTGTTAGCTTGGGTCGCGTTCGCGTTCATTTCATTCTCCTTTTTGCATTCTTCACAAATGGCCGTTAAGCCACATAATAGGTGCTCTGGTATTGTACCAGACTCCAGGGCGGCTACGAGGTCAACTGCTTCCACCTCAGTGATGCCTTCTTGCAGCAGGGTGTTAGCCAACAACTTTGACAACTGGTCATACTCCGCTTCTGGCGCTTCGATAATGATCTTGGCCAAGTCTCCACGGCACATCTCTATTGTAATGTCCGGGTACTGCTTCTGCAAGTCCAAGATTTGGCCCAGCATTATAACTGTTCTGATACACTGACATTCTTTCTTATTCACGGTAGGCTCCAATATAAGTAATAGACGACATGTCTATCTCTATTATCCTTATACCAAGAACTGTGATAATAGTCTAAAATATATAGACAGTATTGTAGCATTAGATTATAATACCTCAAATTTAAATAGGTCACTACTCAATTATGTCTGATATAGCCTCCTCAGTATACCCGAACGCACAAGGCGGAGCCACTCAAGCTGCTAACCCTTGGTTTCAAATAAGTAACCAATTCCTCCCTAGGAACTTAAAGGACACCATACGGTGGAGTAAATACATAATCGTCCAGTCTCCAATTATTGCAGAGACTATGCGTAAGTATGCTACTTACCCTATAACCAACTTAACTATAGACACAACTAATAAGGCACTTAAGGCTAAGTATGAGCACCTACTTAAAAGTCTTAGACTGAAAGAGTCTCTAATGAACATTGGCTTTGAGTACTTTACTCAAGGTAATAGTTTCATTTCTTTGTATACGCCAATCCTACGGATGCTAACTTGCCCTAGTTGTAAAGTGACTACAGCAGCTAGGTCAGCTACACATCTAGCCTTTAAGAAGTACGCCTTCGTAGGTGACTGTAAGTTGTGCAAGGCTAAAAACCAGACCTTTACTAGGACTGACGAAAAGTCCTTAAACATAGACGACATGAATGTCATACTGTGGGACCCATTGTGTATCGTAGTAAACCACAACCCTATAACTGGAGAGAAAGAGTATTATTACAAGATACCTCAATCCTTGAAAAACAAGATAGCGGCTGGAGACAGATTACTAGTAGACACCTTACCTTGGAACTTCATAGAAGCTGCAAAAGCTAACCAAGACTTTAAGTTCGATAAGGATAGCATATATCACTTAATGAATATGACTACAGGTGCTTCAGTAGAGGGGGTAGCAGTACCGCCTATCCTTTCATTATATAGTCTAGTATTTTACCAAGCTACTCTACGTAAAGCTAATGAGGCCGTGTCGGCTGAGTACTTAAATCCTTTGAGAGTAGTGTTCCCTCAGGCGCAGTCTGCTAACTCAGATCCAGTAGTCGCTATGTCTATGCGTAACTTCGTAGGTAATATGAAAGACGCCTTCATTAGGCATAAAACAGACCCTAATCATATAGCCTTCGCCCCAGTACCAGTAGGGTACCAGGCTATAGGTGGAGAAGGTAAAGCTTTGCTAGTATCTCAAGAGATACAGCAAGCAGAAGAGACTATCTTATTGGCATTAGGAGTATCTAGAGAATTACTATCTGGTAGCACTAATTGGAATTCTACTTCTATAGGGTTGAGGATGATGGACTCCTTGCTCACCGGTTACACTAGTCGTATGGGGGACTTGATAGATTGGATTACTAATAAGTCCGCTGCATATTTGAATATTGATCCCGTAGACATTAAGTTAGTACCCTTCAAACTGGTAGATGACGACAACTTTAAGACTATGCTGTCAGGTCTAGCCCAGGCAGGTAAAGCATCTTACGGAACATTATACTCGGAGATCGGCCTAGACTACCAAAAAGAACAAGACAAAGTTAAGGCAGAGAGCGTACAAGCAGCTAAGTTGCAAGTAGAAACTACGTATGAAGTAGAGCAAGCTCAATTTATGGCTAGCAGGGATGTGTCTGAGAATATGAGTGAAAATGAGGAGTATAAGTCAGCCGTTCAGAAAGCTCAAGGTATGGCTGAGCAACTAACGCAAGTAGACGAGGGCACTAAACGGTCATTCTTAAACAAACTGAAACTAACTGACTATGGGCAGTACTTGATGGTGTCTAAACTATTAGATGACTATAACAAGTCTCAACAACATCAAGTAGAGAACCAGAATGGAGTTAATCAAGTAGCGAGCGACCAAGTACAAGCAGGTAACACCTCTGCTACACCAACAGCACCAGACGCACCAGGAGAATAAATATGCTTTCAGATGATATCGAGGTAGGCACTCTGCCTACTATAGGAAAAGGTAGTAAGGTTAACCCTTATGCTAACTATAGTGTTAAGTACTTCAAGGCTAGTATGGACGAGCCTGGAGATATGTTGGAGCTATCTCAAATAGAAACGAAGGCTATCAGGGGGTCGCATGAGAAGCCTTCCGAGGCAGAGATTGTACTACTGGACAAAGACAAATTTACATTCATGGACAAGTACTTCATTATTGTCAAATACTTAGAGAAGATCGTTTAACATGCCTACAGATAGAAAACTCCTAACACCAATATTTTCAGATCCTAAAAATATCAATGATAAGGCTGACGCCGTATTGGTTAAGTCCTTACAGTCAATGTTTCCGGTTGAAAATAAGAACTACATATTAGAAGTGTCCAACGTCCACGCCGAGAGGAAGGATTTCAGCATGGAGGATGAGAAGGACGCTATTCTAAGGTCCAAGTCTATGCTTTATCCTATTCGAGGAGACTTGACTTTAACGTCTAAGGCTACTGGGAAAGTAGTTGACACACAGCGTAACTTTAACCTTATGGACTCTTTCCATATTACGGACAAGCATACCTTAATGTATAAGGGGTCCTCTTACGCCATAGCTAATCAACTACAGTTGTTACCTGGAGTGTACACTCGTACTAGAGAGAATACCGGAGAACTGGAAGCGCACGTTAATACTGGTAAAGGAGCTAGTTTTAGAATAGTACTAGACCCACGTACTAAAGCTTTCTATTTAGAGGTAGGGTCTACTCATACTCCTATTGGCCCACTACTAAAAGATGTGTTTAAAGTAAGTGAGGCAGAGGCTATTAAATATATGCCTAAAGACGTGTGGCAAGCTAACGTAGACCTCTCCTCTGGTAATGAGGACAAGATCATACGTAGCCTGTACTCTAGAATGGTGTACACTAAAAATCCAGCCTCCACTATAGCAGAGATGAGTGAGGCGTTAAAGAAATCCTTAGAGGAGTCTACTCTGTCAGAGAGTACTACGAAGGCTACTTTAGGTAAGTCTTTTACTGGAATTACTAAGGAGTGTGTTCTAAGCACTTTGCGCAATTTAGTACAAGTACATTCTAGAGACAGGGTAGAGGATAATAGGGACTCTTTACAATTTAAAAAAGTACAGAACCTACCAGACTATCTGGCTACTAGATTTGATAAAGGCCATGACAGTGTTCGTAGGGTTAAAAATAAGATGGCTTTTGGTCTTGAGAGGATAGACTCGAATAAGCCTCTAATATCTCAAGCCATGCCAGTGAAGCCTTTTAGCAAAGTGTACACTTCGTACCTACAAAGCTCTTCTTTGATAGCTACCCCTCAAGAAACTAATCCACTAGAGAGCCTAGAGAACGTAGGCAAGGTAACCGTACTAGGTCCTGACGAGGGTGGTATCGCAGAAGAGAGAGGCGTTCCTATGGGGGCCAGGAATATTGACCCGTCCCATTTGGGTATAATTGACCCGTCTCGTACTCCAGAATCTGGTCATGCTGGTATTGACCAAAGGTTTACTATGAGTGCGTATAGAGATGACAAAGGTACTCTGCACACACCGGTTATTGACCTGAAAGGTAATACGGTATTCCTATCAGTAGGTGAGATGATGAGTTCTGTTATTGGTTTCGCAGATAAGAAGAATAGTAAAGAACCCAGTGTAGAGGCCCAGGTATATGGAGAGCTACGGAACGTCGACAGGTCTAAGGTACAGTACTGGCTGCCTCACTCGACTAACATGTACACGGTAACTACTAATCTAGTGCCCTTCCTTAACTCTAATCACCCAGGCCGTTTAACTATGGCGGGTAAAGCCTTGCCTCAAGCCTTATCTTTAGTTAACAGAGAATCCCCATTAGTTCAGACCGTTAACGCACAAGGCGTACCCTTCGTTAAGAAGTGGGGGGCTCTTACTAGTACTCATACTAAGGTTGACGGAGTAGTGACTAGAGTTACTCCTGATGAAATACACGTCAAAGACGCTGAAGGTAACGTCCACAAAACCAACGCTATACGTAACTTACCTTTTAATATGAAGGGTTTTCAAGACGATGAGACTCCACTGGTTAAGGTAGGGGACTCAGTGAAAAAGTATGACATGCTGTATGATAACAACTACACTAAAGATGGCTGCATGTCTCTAGGTAAAAACTTGACCGTAGCGTACTTACCTTATAAGGGGTACAACCACGAAGACGGTATGGTAATATCCGAGGGGGCGGCTAAGAGTTTAAGCTCAGCACACTTATATAAGGTTGACTATGAAGTTAGCCCTAACACTGTAGCCCGTAAGGTTCTATTGAAGAGATACTTCCCTGGAAAGTTCACTACGGACCAATTGAACAAACTTGACGACTTTGGATACCCTAGAAAGGGAGTCGTAATGGAGTACGGGGACCCGGTGTATGCCGTGTTAGAGAAACGAGAAATATCCCCAGAAGACAAGATGTTAGGCAGGTTGCATAAGAGTTTGGTGAACCCGTATAGACTGGCGTCTGAGCCGTGGAGCCACCCAGAGAAGGGAGAGGTTACTGACGCGCACACTACCAGTAAAGACGTCCTAGTATTCTTGAAGAGTATTAAAGAACTAGAGGTAGGGCATAAACTAACTGGGTTACATGGAAATAAAGGTATCGTCTCTTTAATACTTCCAAACGAAGAGATGCCTACTAATAAGGTTACAGGTAAGCCAGTTGACTTAGTTCTTAACCCTGCCTCAGTAGTTTCTCGTATTAACCTGGGGCAGCTGTTTGAGACTGCAGCCGCTAAGGTAGCCGTTAAGACAGGTAAGCCTTACTTAGTTGATAACTTCTCTAATAAGAGTAATGTGAAGAAGGTTAAAGAGGATTTAATAAAGCATGGTCTGTCTGACACGGATGAGATATTTGACCCTAAGACTGGACACAGTTACGGTCAAATATTCGGAGGTCCTTCTTATTGGTTTAAGTTGTACAAGACCTCTGACCAAAACTTGTCTGCTAGAAACGTTGGCGGGTATGACAATATGGGACAGCCTACTAAAGGTGGTGACGAGGGGAGTAAGAGCGTAGGTGGTATGGAATTTCTAGGATTATTAGGGTCCGATGCTCGTAAGAACCTAAAGGAAATAGCTACGGTTAAGTCTGAGCAGAACGACGACTATTGGGCTAAGTTTATACGTGGTGAATCTTTGCCTAAGCCTAAGATGACTTTCGCTACCCAAAAGCTATTTGACACTATGAGGGCTGCTGGGGTTAAGGTTAATATATCTAATGGTAGTATCAGTGCGTCTCCAATGACTGACAAGGATATCCTAACCCAAAGCAATGGAGCCCTTACAGAGCCTAGCATGTTAATGGGGAAGAACTTAATGCCAGAAGAAGGTGGCCTATATGACCAGGCTATAACAGGAGGGTTAAGAGGTACTAAGTGGAGCCACTACTCTTTGGCAGAACCTATGGTTAACCCCATGATGGAGAAGCCTGTTAAGGCTATATTAGGACTGAGTACGGCTGAGTTTGATAACATAACAAGTGGTAAGTACGGGGTCAATAAAGTAGGCAGTAATGAATTCCATATAGTGGATAATCTAAACGAAAAGAAATTAGTTAGGAAGGTGCAAGTGTGAGGTTGCATAGTTAAAATAAGAACATAGAACATTTCACTAATGGTTAAAAATGACAAACAAATATTTAGAGAAGATTGCTGAACACCATGCTTCAATTGATCCTTATGGAGATTTGCATTTAGCGTATCCAGTAGCAGCTACTGGAGATAATGTTATATCTAGATTACACATAGCGATTCCTAGAACTTCCAATAGAGATAATGGTAAAGGTAAGCCTAGTAAACAAGAGTTAAATGATATGGCATTTGATAGGCTGTGTCTTAAATATGGGATATAAATACTAAGCCAATATGACAACCCAAGAAGAACCACTAGTTTCTGGAGAAGCCTTTAAGTCTATGCTCTCCTCCATAGGCCCTTCCTCGAAGATTAAAACCCTTACAGAGGAGTATAAGACCACTAAGTCAATTTCTAAGAAAAATGACCTGGTTAAGCGTATTAAGTATCTGAACGGACTAAGTAAAATGAACCTTAGTCCTGCAGAGGCTTACGTGCTTCATAACGTCCCAGTAATCCCTCCGGTAATGAGACCTGCTACTGTTATGGGAGGCAACCGTATTGAGTTTAGTGATGTTAACGCTTTGCTAAAAGACCACATGTTAGTTAACAATGCCTTAAAGGGCGTTAACACTATTATGGGGCCAGAGTCCTTAGTGGAAGAGCGCTCCTCGGCATACGCTGGACTTAAGGCTATACAAGGCTTAGGAGAGCCTATCTCACCCTCCTCTAGGGCTAGGCCTATAAAAGGGCTCATCAGGCAAATAGCGGGTACTACAGGTCCTAAGACGGGCATGGTGCACTCTAAGATATTGTCTAAGAAACAAGACTTCTCAGGTAGAGCCACTATTTATTCTGAGCCCAATCTAGGGTTTAACGAGGCGGCTATTCCTAAGGATATTCTTTGGACTATGTATAAGTTACATATACTTAGAGAGTTGTCTAAATCCGGGTACGACTACATTAACGCCACCAAGGCGTACGATACTAAGAGCCCTGTTGCCGTAGCTAGTTTTAATAAAGTCATTAAGGACGTTCCAATAATCCTCAACAGAGCCCCGACATTGATGAAAAGTAACATCAGTGCTTTTTATCCAGTGTCTATTGGTGGTAGTGCTGTAGGCATAAATCCCATACATCACCCCTATTTTGCATCGGATACGGATGGCGACTCATTTTCTTTGTTTGTGCCTATTGGGCCTGAAGCAATAGATGAGGCTAAAACTAAACTCCTAGCACAGCATCAAATATTTGACTCTAGGAAAGGTATTGGGCACTCTATGGTAGCACCTGCCCAAGAGGCAATATTAGGCTCGGTATTTATGACTAATCCAGACATGACTCAAGAAACTCACAAATTTAAATCAGAAAAGGATTGCCTAGCTGCTCTTCATAGTGGTAAAATACTGGAAAATACACCAGTAGAGATCGGATAGTTAAACCTTGAATAATACTAATAGTACAGAAGAACGAAAAGAGATATTCTTAAAAAAGGCAAGAGCAGTTCACGGGGATAGGTACGATTACTCTAAAGTAGTATACACTAGAGCTAAAGATAAAGTAGAGATAGTATGTCCTGACCATGGTTCTTTTTTCCAGTCCCCAGACTCTCACCCTAAGATGTTTGGCTGCAAATTTTGTCGAGTAGAGGAGGTACCGAATACCTTAGGATTTTCTGGGTTGCTAACTACTGAAGAGTTTTTAGGTAGATGCAAAAAAGAACATCTGAATAAATACGACGTATCTAAGGTAGTATACATGGGGAAGCACAACAAGGTTATGGTTATATGCCCTACTCACGGGGAGTTCCATATAAGGGCCGAGACTTTTAGGGGTGGAGCCGGCTGCAGAGCCTGCGGTATTATAAAAGCCCATACTCATTTCAGAGCTACTACCGAAGAATTTATAGGGAAGGCTAGGGCAGTGCACGGAGATAAGTACGACTACTCTTGCGCTAATTACACTGGTAAGACCAAGCCTATAACTATAACATGCAAGGTGCACGGAGACTTCACCTTAACTAAAGCGGCGCACCATTATTTAGGCCATAAAGTAGGCTGCATCATATGTACTGGAGGAGGCGTATCTAAGCAAGAACTAGAGGTAGTGGACCTAGTCAAAAGCCTAGGATTCTCTCCTATACTTAATTCCAGAGCAATAATAACTCCGCTTGAATTAGACATAGTTATTAAAGAGAAAAGAGTAGCCATAGAATATAATGGTGTGTACTGGCATTCTGAGGCTAAAGGCAAGCATAAAGAGTACCACCTAGGTAAACTTAACTCGGCTAAGGCTGCAGGGTACTCTCTAATTCAAATATTTGAACACGAGTGGCTATACAACAAAGAGGCCGTTAAGAATAGGGTCATAAAAGCTCTAATAGACTCCAAAGTGCTACCGATGTCACAAGTAGTAGAGGCCTCAAACCCAGACGATGCCGAGGTGTTCTTGTCTGAGTTCTCTGTAAGTAGCACTACTCTACAAGAAGTTGTCACACCTAAGTATAAAGTAATAAAGAATGAGTTAGGTAGTATAGTAGCTTGCGTCTCTTATTTAGAAACCTCAGATGAATACTACGTGTTGAATGCAGCCGCTACACCTAAGTACAAGGAAGCTATCCTACATATCTTAGACTCCTTCAATGGAACAGTAGAGCTGTCTATAGATTTAAGATGGTTCTCTGGAAAGTCTTTATTAGCCGCTGGATTCTTAGTAAAGTCCAGGACTCAGCCTAAAGTAATAAAGGCCAGGATTAGAGGTGGAGCTGAGCACACATTATATGACTGTGGGTACCTCAACCTAGTTAGAACAAATAAATCATCAAAGACCCCTTGACCAAGTAAAGTAGTACCTGTATAATTCTTCTATCAAATGACGAAAACCAACAGGTACTACTAAATGAATAACTTAAACACACAAGACACTTTACCTACTAAGGCTCCTACTCCTCAGTCCTCTTCTTTAGCTCGTAGGACACAAGAGTTCTTAGACTTAGCCGTCTCTGTACACGGAGACAAGTACGACTACTCTAAAGTAAACTACGTTAGAGCTCAAGACAAGGTAGAGATTGTTTGCAAGGTTCACAACACCTCCTTCTTTCAATTACCTTTTGCTCATGCTAAGAATGGCCACGGATGCCCTACTTGCGGAAGAGAGAAGTGCCGCCCTCAAGAGTTTAGTACCCGCCTAACTCAAGCAGAGTTCTTAACTAAGTGCCGTGCTCACCATGGTGAGTATTACTACTACGGGGAAGTAGTGTACACTGGCCTAGACAACGACATTACTATTACCTGCCTTAAGCACGGTAAGTTCACACAGAAGGCTCGTAACCATTACAGTGGAAGTGGCTGTGCAAGTTGTGCCCTGGAAGGTTTAAAAAAGGACTCTAGTACTAACCCTAAGGTGACCGTAGAGGAGCCTACTAATCCAGTACTAATAAATGTGCTTACTCTTGTGGAAAAAGAGAAGACGGCTACTCGTAAATCTAGAACTACTTACGAAGTTGCACAAGCAGTGCCAGAACCAGACGACACTAGCGTAGTAGACTTTATTAGGTCTTTAGGGTTCTCTCCACTGGTTAATGACACTGCTACTGTTATGGGTATGGCACTAGACATAGTCATACCGGAACTTAACGTTGCTATTGACTACAACACTTTGTTTAATAACTCAGAGCAGGTAGGCAAAGGTAGAGACTACCACTTACGTAGACTTAAGGCTCTCACTAAGGCTGGATACAGATTTTTGCAAATATTCCAGGATGAGTGGGTCAACAAGCAAAGTATTGTTAAGTCTCGCCTTACTCACATATTAGGTAAAGACGTAGAGGGTAAAGCTTACGCAAGGAAGTTGGAAGTACGGGACTGTTCTCCTCAAGCCGCTAGAGACTTCTTTAATACTTACCACGTACAAGGTACTTGTGGAGCGTCTCAGTATTATGGCCTCTTTCAAGGGGACGACATGTTGGCTTGTATTAGTTTTGGTAAGAACCGTTTTACTAAGGACTCCTCTATGGAACTTATTAGGTACGCAACCAAGGTAAACGTAGTAGGGGGCTTCTCAAAATTACTGAAGCACTTTATTAGAATGAACCCTGAAGTAAAGGCCCTGTCTTCTTATAGTGATCGTAGGTGGAGTGTAGGTAATGTGTACGCTAAGAATGGTTTCGTTGAGGTTGCTCAGTCACAGGCTAGTTACTTCTATGTCAAGCAGGGTGAAATCTTTAGGCATAACCGGGTTAAGTACCAGCTACACAAGTTGGCAGACAAGCTAGAGATTTTTGATAGTAACAAAACTGAGATTCAGAATGTATTAGCTAATGGATACTTCAGAGTGTTTGATTGTGGTTGCCAGAAGTGGGTAATGACTATTCAATAGTATATAGTATGCTAAAGTGCTCTATTTGCAACTCGAAAAAACCCAGAGATGACTTCCATAAGAATTCTAAGTCGTCTACTGGGCACGACACTAGATGTAAGCCTTGTAAAAAGGTTAAGCGAGATTTGGAAAGAGGCACGGACGAGTACCGTAAGTGGGACTCCGACAGGGCGAGTAAGTGGGTGAAGAACAATCCAGACAGGTACGCTGTAAACGTCACTTCTAGAAGGACGGCCGAGAAGAGGCAAGTAGCGTCTTGGACCAGAGGAAATGAAGAGGAGCTTAATAAAATAGCTAAACTGTACGTATTAGCTGATGAGCTAAAAAAAGCCTACGAGGGAATAGACTTCCACGTAGACCACATAGTACCCTTAAAATCTAAGTATGTATGTGGTCTGACGTGCTCTGCTAATTTAGAGGTTATAACAGCCTACGCCAATGTATCAAAAGGCAATAGGCACTGGCCAGGGATGTAAAGATAGCTAAGTTTTCTAGAATTTCATTCCTCTTTAAATATTACTTTTCTAGCTTCCTTTAACTCGAGATAGATCTTCTCTGCTGATTTAAACTCATTACTAAATAAGGCTAATACGTTATTCAACATGGACTGACTTTCCCAGCCTACCCAGCCTACGTTCTCATACACTGATTGCTCCACACAATCTTTAAATGCATCAAGGGATAATGGAATATTTTGCCGTTAACTTCAAAGGCCTCTACTTGGACTGATTTAACTTGACTCATTTTGATTCTCCTTTATTCCTAGCCAACAACCATGATTTCAATCGGTTAGCCTCTACTAGGTTGGAAGTTAGCTCTTGCATTCCTGACTCCAGGGTGCATATTGATGCATTAGCGTCATTTAATGCAGAAGTCCACGCCTCTTCCTCTGTCTGAAAGTAGTTATCCTTAGATCCTGAGAATGCACGACCCTTAGAATCTTTGGCTTCAATACTCCCATCCTTCTCGGAACTAATAGTTATAGGCGTTACTGAGTAATAACTCAAACCATTGCCTACTAGATGTAGGTTAGTTTCATACATTGTAACTTTCATTTTGTTCTCCTTTAATGCTAGGTTAAGTGTATTCTCATTAATTTGATGCCCACTTCTTCAAGTATCCTAGTCTGCCTGCTACGCTCTAGGTCCTCTTCTTTTTCTGATACACATCTCTCAGCATGTAAGGCGCTACCCATAGTCAATACTATAGGTATAGGCACACCCTCCATTACGTTGATATGGATAATGCAGCTTAACCCTTGTTCCATACTATCTATAGAGCACCACGCATAATCTAAAGGAGAGTCTAGCCTATAAGTTCGTACAGGTAAGCTGTAAAGAATGGCTCTAATCTGCGCCGTGGTAATGTCATTATTCAACCACTTATCAATGGTCTCTTTTATAAGGTCAGTGGAGTATTTATAACTAACCTTAAGAGCTACTTCACGATAACTTCTGTATAACTCCTCTTTAGGTACTTTAAGATTATTCCATTCACGAAAGGTGTTAATGGCAGTGTTAAGGGCAGTCTTCACTAGCAACTCCTCTTATTAAAACGTTGCACTGTTCCACACACTCGGAACAAATACCAGGTGTCCCAGGGCTAGTGAGGAGGTTCTTAACCTTATTCTTAGGTCTACCACAAAATGAGCAAGTAGTGGCAGTAGGTGCTACCGGTTGCAAGTGCTCTGGTAGTGTAAATTGGATTACGTTATCGTTACTCATAGTAAGTATTACCTTTTAGTAAATGTTTGAATGGCTCTGGGTATGTAAATCTTCACCCATCTATTCTACTGTCCCTCCCGTGAACAGCCTTGTATCTCTTATATGCAATCAATCTCTGTAGTGCAGTTGCCTTGATCCTAAACCTGTCTAAAGGGGCTGACATCTCAAAGCTCCAGTACTTAGACTGGATCTGAGGGAACGATAGTTCTAAATCCCTGGGAAATATGTTATGAGTTGGAGATAGGCGTATGTATTCTTGCAATTGCTCTAAGGTAGAAAATAAGACTACATCCTCGTGCTCTAGGGGTTTCATTGCAATAGTTCCTTTAGGATTTCAGTTTGTCTGGCTAACTCTGTTGGCTTATCTTTGGCAGCGTGAGTAGCAGCGTCAGCAGCATAATAAGCAGCAGTAGCAGCGTGAGCAGCAGTGTGAGTAGCGTAAGCAGCACGAGCAGCAGTGTGAGTAGCCTCTATACTCCTATCTTCTCCACTCAACCATCTATCCGCCCACAACTTCCACTCTACTGAACCAAACGGGTAGGCTACTCTGATTACAAATTCAATTGCAATCTCCGCACCACCTTCAACAGTTCGTAAAGCCCAAATGCAGTCTTTCAAAGGCAAGACTTCTAGAGCTGTTTCTAGAGAAATCTCACCTTCGTAGTCTTTCCCTAGGTGTGCTGCTATAAGGTCGTAGGATGGTTTGCAGGCGTTGTACTGACGTAATGCTGAGAGTGTTGTGGTTTTCATGATAGGCTCCAATGGTAAATTAAAAGGTTATTACATACTACTTATACCATTAAACAGTGTCTTTATGTACCGTCTAATTATGCTACAATAAGGCAATGGTGAATAGAACTAAAGACTTCATATATAGAGCCACTATCATACATGGAAATAGATACTTGTATGATAACACCTGCTACGTAAACTCCAGGAGTACTTTGCAGATAACTTGTAAGGTACACGGTTCTTTTTCTCAATTACCCTTTGTTCATTTATCTGGTAAAGGGTGTACAGACTGTGGTAGAGCTTCCTCTACCAGAAAGAGAAGTAGTAACGCCGCCATTTTTTCCAGTAAGGCTTCCTTAGCTCATTCTGGAAAGTATGACTACTCTAAAGTAATGTATAAGACAGCTACCCTTGCCGTGATTATAGTGTGTCCTACTCATGGAGATTTTTATCAGAAGCCTAATGATCATTTAAGTGGCTACGGATGTCCTAGGTGTGGGATAGACTCCAATAAGCTAGATTTAGAGGAGTTCATAAAACGCTCCACAGAATGCCATGGATTGAAGTACGACTACTCCTCTAGTGTATACTCTAGAGCCAAGGACCCTATAAGTATACTTTGCAAGGAGTCTGGTCATGGAGAGTTCACTTTGAGAAGGGCTAGTAATCATTATAGAGAGAAGATAGGTTGCCCTAAGTGTGATATGAAAAGAAAACGAGAGAAGTCAAAGCCAGAGAAAGAGTTATTTAAGATAATAAAGAAAAGGTACCCAGACGCTGTTAGAGGGGTACGGGACATAATCTCTCCACAGGAGTTAGACATAGTTATCCCTAGTGCAAAAATCGCTATAGAGTTTAATGGAGTGTATTGGCACTCTACTAAGTTTTTATCGGACCCTTTATACCACTACAATAAAACCATTTCCTCTAGTGGGGCCGGGTACACTTTGTTCCACGTATTTTCAGATGATTGGGTTAATAGTAAGGAAGCCTTAATAATAGACTTATTAGATATAATAGGGAAATGTAGGGACGCTGTAGTGGAGTCTACTCTTAGTAGAAACGACATTATTGCCTTATTAAGCTCTAGTAGGTCGACGATAGATTACAAAGAGGAGGAGGGTATGTTTAAGGTAACTACTCATAGACATTGGCCCATTTTAGACTCAAGACTAGTGCAGGCAGGATTCAGAATAGTATCTGAAACGGAGCCAACTAGATGGCAAGTGGGTGACATTAAAGGATTTAAGTATAAGACATTAGACGAAGAGGCTTCCGTGATTGGGTACGATATTTATGATTGTGGGTTAATGTACTGGGAACGCCAAGTAGGTTAAAATATGAACATGACAACTACCTCTGCCCCTGTTACTCAGACGAAAGCTAAGATTACCACTCCAGGTAGTCTACAAATAAAACATAGCCTAACTACTCCAGAGGCTAGAGACGCTTACGACCTGTACCGACCTTTAGATAAGTCTGGTATGTCTAACCTGGTTAATATGATTATTACCAAGGGAGGTGATTACGCCCATGAGGACATTAACCAGCTCTCTAAGACCTTCTTTAATAAGAGTACAGAGCGAGGATACAGTATTCCACTAGATGACTTCATAAATGACTCTGATGAGAAGGCAGCCATTATTGGGGAGTTCTCTCATAAAGTAGATGAGATTATGGCTAAGAATCTACCTAGACAAGAACAGGCCAATCAATTAAACGTGCTAGGGTCCGCATATAGTAGTAAGCTAAGTAAATCCAACATTGAGCACATGTTGTCTAAGGGGTCTACTGCTGCAGCCATGGCCTCTATAGGCGCTCGTGGTAACGCAATGCAACTTAACCAAGCCACTGGCAGTGGGCTACTAGCTACCAACGTACAAGGAAATCCCATACCCGTAGTACTTTCTAATTCCTATGCAGAGGGACTTTCAGCTGGACAAATGCTTAGTGCTTCGTATGGGGGAAGGTCGTCTACGGTGTTGGCTCAGCTTTCCACCGCCCTACCAGGTGCCTTGTCTAAAAAGATTCTGCCTGCATTATTTCACGAAGTGGTAACAATCCCAGACTGCGGGACCTCCAATGGAATCCCTATACCAATCTCGGACACGCATAGTTGTATAGGTAGATACGAAGCTAAAACTAACCGACTAATAGACTCGGCCCTGTTAAAAGAATTACAGCTTTCCGGTAAGAAGGCTGTTTTGTCAAGGTCCCCGTTGACGTGCTCTGCTAAAGATGGGTTATGCCAAAAATGCTTTGGTCTAGGCCCTGACGGAAAATTACCCAGTATAGGTAGGAACCTAGGGGTTATTGCCGGGCAGTCCATATCCGAGGTATTAACTCAAGCTATGTTAAGTACTAAACACCAAGGTGGGGTTACTGGTGCTAGAAGGAATGCTTACGAGCAAGTTAATGGAGTACTGACTAACTCTAACAACTTCATAGATCAGGCTACTATAGCAGAGTCAAATGGACCTGTGTCTAGTATAAATCAAACTTCCCTTAAAGACTGGGAGGTCACCGTTGGTAACAAGACACATTTCGTACCTAATACTCAAAGTGTAATAGTTAAGGAAGGGGACTCTGTCAGAGTAGGCGACCCAATATCCACAGGGGTTATAAACCCAAGACAATTAGTAGACTTAAAAGGAGCTGGGGCTGGACGTAAGTCGTTAGCGGCCTCTCTAAGAGAAGTGTATAACCACCACGCTAAACTAGACCCAAGGCACTTTGACTTAGTAGCCCGTAACATGATCAAACATGTAGAGGTAACAGACCCGGGTGAAAGTGGTTTCATGCCAGGCGATAAGATAGAAGTGGGTACCTTAGGAGACTACTTGAGTAAGCATTCTATTGAGATACCTTTAGAGTCTTCTACCGGCCACACTGTAGCTAAACCTGTATTAGACCTAACCCCAGGTACTATACTGACAAAGAATCACATAGACGACCTAAAAGAATATGGCATAAAAAATGTAAGTGTAAGTAACTCTGGATTAAAAACCAAGGCATTAGTCCCAGGATTACAAAGTCTAAAACTACTAGACAAAAATTGGATTTCAAAACTAGGCTTCAACCAATTACACAAGACAATTATGGAAGCTGGTGCCCTAGGCCAAGAGTCTGCAATACATTCCTCTGATCCTATATCGGCTTACATAATGGGTAACGAATTCGGAGAAGGCTCTGCTAAAAACGTAGCCCACTACTAATATGGCCTCTACCGTTAAGAGTACTACTCAAACTATAACTCTAGATGGGCTTAGTATCTCTGAGTCCTTTCAACCCAACAACGACTTAGTCAATGAGGCCTTGTCCCACACCTTGGACTTATTGGCTAGGTATTTTCCAGACATGTACGCTGTACCGAACGCTAGTATATTCTGCATGAATACGTGGCAAGCAGAAAGCAACTTTAAACAGATACACTATGGTAACTCTTCTAGGCATACCTTAGTAGCTGGTAAGAATGTATCCTTAACTAGGATAGACTCTGGTACATTGGGGACGCCAGGTACTCTAGATACGCCCTATACCGTGAGTTTGGACATAGACTACCTGTGGACTTCAGGTAGGTCATTTATAAAGTCTTATTGGAAGAACGACAAGATACTAAGTTATAGGAAAAGAATACTATCAGGAGTACCTAATGAGGCTTTAGCAGATGGTCTTTACGCCCACGGTGTGTCTGCTTGTATGGGAGCTCATAATATAGAAACAGGAAGCAACTTACTAGGGAGTGCGCCTTACAGGAGTATTAGCTCTAGTAATGGATTACTTGTACCTATAGGAAACAGGGTAACTGACATATATGAGGATACTCAGGAAGGTAGGAGGCGTAGTATACTAGCAGGGTTAATTGTACTGCACGACTTCTTTAAGTTCTGGAATGGAAGAGACTTAGACAAACCAGTAGCAGCACCCGGCAAAGCGTTATCTTATGTTACGGCTAGGTATAATTTAAGTCTACTATCAGAGCAATTACCACCTATCACTGCTAAGGCTAAAGTAACTCCTTCACAAGCCCTTCTTATAGCCAGCGGCTCTTACTTAGGGGGGTACAGTCTAGTTTCTAAAGATGGGAATGGCTCTGCTGGTAATGATAGGGCCAGGTTCTGCAGAGACAATCGTACCTGGTCCTCAACGTCTTCTGTTAATATGAAGAGGTCTAGTTATTCCACCCCAGTACCTTCTGGAGTTCCTATAACTTCACCTGGATGTTGATTTTTAACTTAAAATATAGGTATAACTTTAATCTTACTAGGACTAACTAAATATGGAATTCTCCGAAGTAGCAATACAAAAACTCCTGCAGCTATTCCCTGAGCTATCTGCTTTAATAGTATCCTTTAAGGATATCTCCGATGAGCTCGTAGATTCAGGGGGTAGTAATGCTAAGGTAGGTGTCTTCATTATTAAAGGTGGCGAGAAGTTCTACTACTTACCTATCATATCTAAAAGTGATGCTATTCAACCAATTGACTCTTTGTTCGATGTGGAAGAGCAAGCTTTTATACCTTTGACAAAAAGCTTCGTCACTCGTCTAACTAGCTCGCCAGTTGGTATTGGGGGACGCAAAGCTAAGGTTCCTGGAAGCGTTGTTCAGAATCCTAGTTTGTATAACCTAGTGGTACCACCTCGTACCGGTAAGTATGCCTACGCCAGCTCCTCTAAACTAGAGGGATTCTTCACCCTATTACCTAATATGGTAAAGAAGTCGGTTGTCACCTCTATCAGTTCTAACAAAGACGTTTACTCAGCCCTACATAAGCTGTTCGGCTTAGAGAATCTGTTTGCAGCTCTTAAACCTACCTTATCAGTAGCTCCTGCTATTGAGGCTAAACCTCTAGAAGTAATAACCAGTGGTGTTGGGTTAAGTCATGACGCTATTCAGGATATACTGAGTAAAGGGTACCATGTACAAGGTACGCCTAGGATTACTAGAGTGGCTATCCCAGCTAACAACTATGAGGACATGGGCAAGCTCAGGATGCTGGGCTCTATTGACTCTGGTCAAGACTTCGATATATGCATGAGAGACGGTACTCACCCTTCGGCTCGTATCTTAAAGACCTCTAAGTTTGTCCCACGTAGGCCGGCTATGCTACGTGACAGAGCGGAGGAGCTGGTCGCCATATATGAGGACGGCAGGTTTTCTATTACTCATTCCCTAGTAGCGTCTGGAGAAGGACGCTCTGAGAACTTAGCTCTTAGTAGGTACTTAGAGAATACTCCTCTTATTACTCCTTCTAAGATTTCTATGCAAGTGGGCACTTTTGCTATTCTTAGTCCAGAGTTAGAATTAGTAGACTTGTGTGAGGGCCCTAGGGTAAATGTAAGTCAGCTAGGAGCCACCATACGTGCGTACTCTTTATTGACTAAAGCACATGTAGTAATAAACGCCTACCATAATGCTACGGTTATTAACTGTCAGGATAGGGCTAATATCTTTATCCCTTTTAATACTCCTATTCTGGAATTGGTCTCTCAGGTGCCCCACTCTAATATTGAGGTGAACATCAACGCGGCGGCTGACAGACTAGACATGCAGACCCTAACCTCTTTAGGTGGGTCTTTGAGTATTGGATATGATGGCATTGACTTTAGCGTAGACAGGAAGCCAGTAGGAAACGAAGCTGGTTTAATGAAAGTGCTTACTATCAGAGAGGGCATTGATCCTCTCAAAGCCGAGTCCTTCATCAAGCAGGCCAAAGAGAAGAGTTTCCTTAAAGTGTACCTGTCAAAGCAAGCTGACGAGCAGGGACAAATACCTTCTTATGGAGAAGCTCCACCTCCACAAGAGTCTGTGTTTCCTAGCACCTTAGGAATGAACACTAACTTGAGTACTGCGTTAACCACTAATGACCCAGAGGTTATCGAAGCTACTATCATCTCTGAACTACTACAAGTAGAGGACATGAACACTTATATTGGGGAGTACTTACCAGATATCAAAAACTCTATTGACAAACTAGGTAGGGCTCTTTTCTTATGCCGTATGAAATCTGATAAGCTTGCAGAGAATCATACTGCTGCAGAAGTGTCTACTTTTGTTGCTAACCTACGCAATACTTATCGTATGTTAGGTGACACATACGTCAAACTAGAAAGCATGATAGCTACTGGCTAAATAATGATTGATGCTAAACATAGGCTTGTTAAATCTAAAAAAGTAGGGGTACATCCTAAAGCTGACTTAATAATCTCTGAGGAGGACCCTATACTTGTGGCTCTGTACGCCAAGACTTTAGCCATTAATAAGTCTACTCTTAAACGAAGTTACGTAGAGGCCGCACTATTATGCAGTAACGATTACTCTGAAATATGCCGAATACTGGACTTGTCCTTAGAGGTGTTAGAGTTTTACAAAGAGTTCTTCTTTGACGTAACTGACTTAGATAAGTTATCTAAAATAGAACATATAGAATCAGTCTCAGAGCCTAGTGAACGAAGTTTAAAGCTATGGGCGTTGGGACAGGGTCTAGAGTTCTTAGCCTGGAGGCTAGGAGACAAAGTAACAATGTCCCCAATAGACGGGTTAGTGGAAATGTTTAGTACATGTATGTACAAGGCTAAGGAAAGCGTATACACTACGAATTCTACTGAAGCTTCAAAAGAGGCACTAAAGTGGACTAAGATGTCTGCTGATATAGCTAGGCTGTTAAAGGTTTGGACCATGGACTCCTCTGCGGCTAAGAAGGACCTGGAAATAGCAATAAGAGAAGTAGTCCCTACCTTCATGGGGCTAGACTCACTACTAGAAGAGAATAGGAATTTATAAATGAGTTACATCCTGACACCTGAGTCTTTGCAAGGAATAGCAGTTAAGGTCGTGTGTAAATACATGACTAAACAGGCTAGTCTATCCGACGCTGTAGCAGCAGAGGCTAAAGACCTAGAGCTTAATCCAGAACAAATAAAACGAGTCATTGAGTCCTCTAATACTATCGCCTATCTTAGGCAACTAGAAGACGCCAATGACAGGTCTTTTGAATTTCCTTTAGCCGACTATACTCAAGTCATGGCTAAAATGGTGCTGCCAGAGGCCACTACTGTCAAAGTAGCCAATAACGTCGGTACAGCTTCTGGGCTGGTTACGGAGCCTATTACTAGCACGTACTCTGCCATGGACTCTTTTACCCCTAATGAGAAGATGGCTATGATTAGGCAAGAGGCTTTCAGAGTGCAGTGCACTTTGACTAAGATGTCTGAGGACTGCGTGTACTTGACAGAGATGCTAACCAAAAAGGCGGCCGTCATTTCACAAGACCCACTAGCCTTAGAGAAACTAGCACACGTCACTCCTAGTGAAGACTTATTACAACTAAAAGCACTATGTGGACTAGAGAAGTCGGCGGGTAGCGCTAACAGTGCTAGTAGTGCCTTCTCTGGTATTTTCACAGAAAACGACTTGAAAGAAGTTATGTCTTTAAACTCCTTATATAAGGAGGCTAAAGATCTTGTTAGGTTGAGGGCTGACAGTGAAGACTTAGTTAAGAGGGCTTCTAGTGTAGCTGGGCCAACTCCAATTCGTAACGTAGCTAACGCCGTAGCCGGAGCCACTCTAGGAGCTCCTATAGAACACACGTTTAAGGGGTTAGGCTACGCCGGTCGTAAAATTCTTCAAGGAGGAATCGGACTAGGTAAAGGAGCTATAGCCGCTGGTGCGGCACTAAGTGGAGGTAAGACTTTAGGACAGAGCCTAGAAGGTAAACTTAACCTAGGTTTTGCTGCTATGGCGGGCGCGGACACGACTCACGCTAATCCAGTGTGGGAATCCATACACGGCTAAGTGCTAAATACGCAATACACAATAAAAGGACAATAGAATAACATGAGTGAAAACCTATCAGTAGTAGTAAGAGAAGAAGCGGCTAAGCATTTTAAAAGTGCATCAGAGGTAGACGCCTTTGTACACGGCTTTGAGAAGAAGGCCTTTAGCCCAGAAGCTCTTAAACTCATTTCGAGAACAGAGGTATTAAAGAATATTGGTAAGGTTGGTATTGGTCTAGCTGGTGGACTAGTTGGGGCGGCAATCCTTAAGGGTATTAACTCCGGTAGTGACGCTTACCAAAATAACGTTCTGCATAGTAAATACGAGGCTGCTCTACTAGCCGTCTCTAATAATAACAAGATAATTAAAGGGGCTAATCCTACTAAGGTTAAGTCTTATGCTGATACCATTTTTAAGTTCGCCCCACACGTAGCCAGTGACCCTAACCTGCTAGGCTCGTTACTAGTGAACTCTGTTCTAGGCGAAGGTGTGGACACTATGACTATTAAAACCTTAGTAGAGTTGGAAGGTAAGTACAAAGACAACACCTCTTCTTCTTCTTTGTTGGGTATCAGGGTTTAAGTGGACTTTCAGCAATCTAACAACAAATAAAGGTAGTGTAAATGATAAAACTAAATGACTCGCAAGAGTTTGAAGACGGAGGAATTTCCATAGTAGACCTAACGGCTACTGGATTCGTTAAGTCAGCAGCCTGTAGTGAGATAGAAGAGTTCTTAAAAACTCTTAAACCAATACAAGGGAGGTCTTACCTACATATAAACATGCTAGGGGCTTCTAACGTGTATGGTGCTACTAGGAACGGGGACTACTTCCATGAAGATGTTCTGAGGAAGTATCATAAAACCTTTATGACTACTCCTGCTAAATTCTTTAAGCACCACATTAACAAAGCTACTAGTCCTTCTTTTGGTACTTGTGTATTCGCTACTTATAATGAGGGAATGAAACGCATTGAGTTAATC
>Ga0105164_10000546_pt1 | contig 26083 bp, 28 predicted proteins | sample VDWuncwatermetaG_FD_89674 | JGI IMG/M metagenome (GOLD analysis project Ga0105164, IMG submission 89674) | Wastewater microbial communities from Netherlands to study Microbial Dark Matter (Phase II) - VDW unchlorinated drinking water | ecosystem: Environmental > Aquatic > Freshwater > Drinking...
AGAGCTGCATCTTCTTCTGATACCTTATCGCCATTACCTTCATTTTACCTCTTCGCATTCTTTTCTGTCAACTTCTTTTTGGGAGAAAAAACCCCGCACGCCCTCGCCAAATTGAGTTCCACCACCTCCCATCCCCCTTCTTCGATTTCGTTTAAAAACTCTTGCTCACGGAAAAGATGAAAATAATGACCGGGAACATACAAAACATCTCCTTCCTCGAGATCTCTATTCCCATCGCAAAGTACCGCAAGCCATTTTTTGATTCGAAACTTCCATTTTCTCTTCCTGAGGCCATTTTCCCCCAGAAACTCAAGGTAGAAAAATCCGTCTTCTTTGAGAAAAGTTCGGGCATGTTCTAAAAATTCAATCCGTCTCTGACGCGTCGGGATAGCGCTGTACATGTTCCCTGTAAGAAAAAGGATGTCATATTTTCTAACCGTTTGGGGGCCTTTAAACATATCCTCCACCTCGAATTGGCAAGTTAAAGCAAAACGGCGGGCATGCCCTGTGGCCTTTTCAACAAGGATAGCGGAAGTATCAATACCCGTCACTTCCAATCCAAACTTTGCCAATGCAAGCGATTCGCGGCCGCTTCCCGACCCCAATACAAGACAATTGTTCTTTCCCTTGAAATAAGTGGACACAAAGTATGATTCTTCTTCAGAGAGCCCTTCCTCGACCCTGCGGCACTCATTTTCAATCGCATCAGGCAAGTCGTAATAGTTTCTGACCTGATTCTTTAATTCGTCAGGATTGAGAAAGGTTAAGAGGAACGAACCGACGAACGAGGAAAACTTTTTAGGAGGAGCTTTGAAGAGACGGTGAAGGCGGATGAAGCCCGCGGCAAGAACGAGGCGGAATTTTCGACGAGAAATCCTCTTCTCCATACGACGGTATTATACTTTAATTCATTGATTCAGAGGAGGAATTTTCGTATAGTATTCACGAGGCCACGATGGAAAAGGAACGGTTAAAACTCTCCCAGCCGAGCGAAGTCCTCTCAGAATACTTTCAACTCACCGAGTTCCCAAAGATTCTAGAACCCCTCTTTGCCACAAAGGGGTTTAAGTTCAAAATTAAAGGGTTCAGCATGTACCCTACTCTTTATAAAGGAGATGACGTCGAGGTAGAACCTGCGGCAAAGGAGGCGATTGAGAGAGGAGATTTGCTTATTTTTCAAAAAGAAGACTATTTGATTTGTCACCGACTTGTTGAAATTTTTGAAAGAAACGGCGAAACAGGGTTCAGAACAAAAGGGGACGCGGGAACAAGAAGCGACCCTCCTTTAAAGTGGCAACAGATTCTTGGAAAAGTAATTTCCATTGAAAGAAACGGAAAAATTTGGGAACCCTCAAGAAAAATTCAGAGATTCTCACTCGGAGATATCTTATCTCTCCTCCTGATGCGTGCCGTTGCGCTCTTAAGCGATGGTTTGGTCGTCCTCCAATCCCTCCAAATCTTTCGCCTTTTCTACCGCTTGGCAGTTAAACCAAACCTCTCTTACGCCATCGGAGTCCCTGTGGTTTCAGGCTTCCCTTTAAAATACTTCCGCTATTTTCCTCATCCTTCTGAAGAAGAGAAAAAATATTTGGAGAGCATTGACAGGGGGAGGCAATACCGCTTTTTGGCAAAAAAAGGAGTGGGCGTTGTGGGGAGTCTTGAACTCAGTGCTTCTCAAGGAGATTCCCATCGGTGGTTCATTTCTCACCTCTTCGTGAGGAGAAGATACCGAGGGTGTGGTATTGCAACGGCGCTCCTCAAACAGGGGCTCCAGCTGCTGCGAGGACAGAAGGCGCGACTTCTGGAAGCAAAGACCCCCTCACAAAACAGATCCGCAATTTCCTTTTTTAAAAGGCTCGGCTTCTCAGAAACTCAGCAAAAAGAAACGGTCCTTTTTCAAAAAGAGCTCCCTTTCTCAATGCAGATACTTAAAGAGGAAAAAGAGCTGGAACCTTTTTTCTACTCTCTTCATTTCTCCTCTCAGCCGCGTCATGCCTCGTCGCATCGGATGTTAGGAAGCAGGAAGAGTTTTATCAAAAACGCCGCCAAACAACTTATTTTTGAACAAACCCTTTTTGAAATAGACAGCGCCTTTCAAAAAGCAGGAATAACGTTTATCGTGCAGAAAGGGATGGCGCTTGCGTATCTCCTTTATCCCGACCCCGCTACGCGGCCGATGGTCGATATTGACCTTTATCTTCGCAAAGAAGATGTCACTCCGGCGAGTACCGTTCTAAAAGATCTCGGCTATCGAATGGGAAGTGAGGATTTCTACGAAGAGATGATGACTTTCGGTGGAGAACTCCGTTTCTACAAAGAAAGTGCCGCCGTCGAACTGCATTGGGGCCTCGAGCAGTATGAACGATTTAAAGGAATTATAAAAATCGACGAGGAGGATTTATGGAAGAGAGCTGTCTCCTATACGATTTCAGGGAGAAAATTCCTGACCCTCTGTCCGGAACATCAGCTTCTCGCTCTTTCCATCCATCTCGGTCTCATCCATCGATTTCGAGGCTCGCTCAAGTGGTTTCTGGATATTGATCAGTTCGTCATGAAATTCGGGGAGGACCTGGATTGGGAGGAACTTTTTCAAACCGCACGGCGATGGGGAATTGAACGGGTGTTTTGTCAAGTGCTCCTTGCGACCCAGAAACTTTTCAACACCCCTCTTCCTCCGCTTCCTCTCAAAGGAAGGCCTTTCTTCATGAGGAAAACCGCTTTTCAATGGCTCCTGATTGACCGACCTCAAGACCAGATGCGAGTCCTCTTTCGTGCTTTTTTCCCCAGCCGCGAATGGCTTATCTACCGCTATCGCTTGAGGAAAAGAAACTGGCTTTTGTATCGCTTCCTCCATCCATTCCTCATCCTCCTCGGCATTACACGGTAACCGTTCTAGTGAGCGTTCCTCGGCGCTTTGCAGCGCCTCGTCCGCCCACGATTTCTGGATTGGCGATGGGGTGTCCCACCGACCGCGAAGTAGATTTTGCGCGGAGCATCAGGACTACAAACCGCCGCGAAATCTCCTGAGCGGGAGCGTGGGCACCACAGCGCCTACGGCCTTGAAATCCAGCGGACCCCCTTCTCCCTTCTGAACCAGGTTTCTTGGCGCTTTGCATAATGACGGGTCGCGCGCTGAATATTCAAAACCGCCTCTTCGAGAGAACATTTTCTTTTGAGGACTAAAGAAAGTTCCTCGAAACCAATAATTTTTTTTGCTGTGAAACTTAATTTCTTTTTAAGGTGGCCTCTCACCTCTTTGAGCGCTCCTTCCTGTATCATCCTTTCCACCCGTCGGTCGATCCTTCGATAAAGCGCTTTCCGGGGAAGGCGCAGTCCTATCTTGTGGACGCGGAATAATTCCGTTAGCCCCCCTCTTTCCTTCCCAAATTCGGAGGGTTTTTTCCCGGTTGTTTCAAAAATTTCGAGGGCGCGAATCAACCGATAAGAATCGTTTGGATGAATTTTTCTCGCCCGTTTTGGATCGACGGAGCGTAATCTTTCATAAAGGAAAGCGCTCCCTTTTTCCTTAAAAAGGGCGTGATATTTTTTCCGAAACGATGGGTCGGCCTTGATCGGCGCGTGAGTCCCTTCCAAAAGCGCCTTGAGATAAAATCCACTTCCTCCGACGAGAATTGGGATTTTTCCGCGACGCAACACATCCTGAATAACCGCCTTTGCTTTTTGGGAGAATTGAGCGGCGCTAAATTCTTGGGAAAGTGGAAGAGACCCGATGAGGTGATGTCGGATTCCTCTCTGGTCTTTTTTGGAAGGCTGGTTGGTCAGAAGTGGAAGGCCCCGATAGACCTGCATGGCATCAAAGGAGACGATTTCGCCTTTGACGCGTTTGGCAAGACGGATGGCAAATTCACTTTTCCCGCCGGCCGTCGGGCCGAGGACAACCATGAGTTTCGGTTTTCTGTCTTTTTTCATCTCGTAGCTATTATATCAAAAAGAAAAGCGGGGACTTCCAAGAAGCCCCCGCTCGAGGACGAACGCGATATGGCCTTAGAGCATTATCTTTTCATCTTTTTCATTATAAGTGAACCGGGCCTGTCCATTGACCTTATGGATTTCCGAGCCTGTTACTTCAAGCTTTCCGTCTTTCAGTGTGACCCAGAAATCGATATCCAATGTTTCCCCGCTCTCCTCGTCCACAAAATCGGCACAGGAGAAATAACCGTCCCGGGTTGAGAGCTTTCCAACCCGCTGATGAATCCGTTGGAATGTGAGCTTTCGATCTTTGACGGCTTTGTCATCATGAATCGGGAAAAATCCGCTATGTTCACTCGCAACTTTCAACGCGTAAGCCTGCATGGCCATACGGATTTCTTCATTGGAGGGCTCCGCAGGTTTGCTCATCTTCTCCTGAGTCATAGGAGGAGCAGACGGCAAAGTCGCTACTGCCGGTGTCGCCACTGCCGAAGGGGTCGTTCCCCCAGCCTGCCCCTTCGCGGTTCCCGCATGTTCTTTGGTGACTCCTGGATGTTCTTTCCCCGGATGCTCTGCTGCATCAAGCTGTGCTGCCCCCCATGTAACGAGACTTACGACCACGGTCCATAAAAGCAGCTGATCCCTTCTACTCATTTCATACCTCCTTTTGTTTTCCATGAACTTCTTTGAACTGGAATTCTGTCTCTATCGTCGAAAAAGGTTTCCCATCCAATTCCACATAGGGATAAAAGAAAATATTCAGAGGTTCTCCTTCCTGCTTCGGAACCAATTGAATATCCCGACCCGTGCTGATCATCAAACGATTCTCATCATAGGTTCCAAAGTAATAGTCATGCTTCTCGGGATGTTTCCAGGCCTCTGAAGCATCCACAGAAACCCACCCTTTTCCGTCCACATAAAATTCGGCCCAACAGTGATACCCCGGGATGTTGCCTTCCGAGTCCCCTGGGAGGGGCAGGCCGATTTTAAAGCGTGCGGGAATTTCGGTCGCCTGCGCTAAGGAGATAAAGAGTGAATGAAAATCGGTGCAGTTCCCTTTCCCAACGAGACAAGCTCGTACCGTATCTCCCTGACCCCATCCTGGAGTCGTTTTGTCATACTTCATGTGGGAAATCACATATTCATAGATCGCCTTGGCCGCCTCCCAAGGAAGTTTTTTATCCTTGGTGACCTCTTTCGATAATTCCTGTATTTTTCCATCTATCACCATCAAGCGGGTCGGCCCAAGATAAAGTTCTTTTTTAAATCCGGATTCTTGGAGAGGTCCTCTTTTCTCCTTGACAACGGCACGGTAGACAACCGCCACATCCACTTTGGAGGGAAGAGGGGGTTTGAGAAAAAAGTAGAGGATTTCATTTCCATATTGAAGTTCCTGAAATATCTGGGAAGGATAAGAGGAAAGAATTTTCCGGTCCAGGATTTTCTGGTATCCATCGGTGTGAGCCAAAGGAATCCAGATACGCAGTTGACCGGCGTGAGCAGGAATTTCTTGAATCGACGCGTGGTAAGTCAGGTTAAATTCCCGCTGTAATTGCTGTGCATTGGTATTTCTATAACTTAATATTATTAAACTAGTTACAACAAAAATAGAAGCCGAAAAAAAGACCTTTTTCTTTTTCACGGTCACCTCTTAAGACTAAGGGTTTATGTTATCTTAAAGCCATTTACTTCGCAACGTTTTTTTGGACAGCGATAAACGGGGTTTCAAGCATGCCAAGAAAGCTCTGCCATCGCGGTGTTCCAAATGCATCAAGACCATACTGGAGGGTGAGAATATTTTCTTTCTTTCGGAAACTTTTTCCGAGGCGATCCCAAACAGAAAAGATACTCGCATAGTTCGAATCGGTCTCGACTTGAAAATGGGAGTGGTGTACACGGTGCATGTTTGGGGTTACGATGAAAATGCGGAGCAGACGGTCCCACCTCTCTGGCAAAGCGACATTACTGTGATGAAAAAGGATAACGGGAAGGAGCATTGCCTCATAAAGAATCAGTTGCCAAAGGGTGAGACCGAAGAGAAAAAGGATCCCGCACCGGATGACCGAAGAAAAAATAAGCTCCCCGATATGAAATCGGAGCGCCGTCGTCACATCGAGCTCTGGATCGCTATGATGCATCCGATGAAATCTCCATAAAAACGGGAGCCGGTGGTTTGCCTTGTGCCAGAAATACATCCAAAGATCAAAAAGGATTATCGCCATAACGGTCTCCGGCCAATAAGGATATTTGAGCCAATGAAGCAGACCGACATTCTGTCTCTCTGCTGCTTCCGTCACAAAAGCGGTCGCTCCTGAAAAAAGAATTCCGGTAACGGCGCCATTCATGAGCCCCATCGCGATATTGCGGACGCCGTGGCGAAGTCTTCCGGTTCTCCCCTTAAAAAGGGGGATCCAGGCCTCAAGCGCGAAAAGCAGGGAAAGAAACACGATTTCAAGGATAACCTTACTCTGTTTTAAACTGACTGCATCCATAGTCATTTATTTTAGCATACTGTTTAGCATTATTAGAGCATTATTAGGGACACATCCTATTTTCTAATCTCACGCGGCCTCCCCCTTGGCCGTCTGTTGATAACAATTCCTAAGATCTTTCCTATCTGGTTCTGAAACTCTTCCGCCCCCATAGGCCTTCCTTGGAATGTGGATTTTCTTATCTTTTCTACCTCATTCACATCATCTGGGCTATTTAAAAACTCGACGTACTCTTTTCTCTCACCATGATTCTGCCAAATGGGTTCAATAAAACTACTTTGTGAATCTGTTGTATTCGCCTTTACACTGGACCATCTGTATTGACTTGGTTCGCTCACGATCTTTGCGCGTACAGGGTTTCGTTCGATATATCGGCATACCGACCAGAGATACGCTTCTCTGTCAACCAAAGAAGAATGAAACCTACATTCCCATAACCGGCCTGTTCTTTTGTATTTTTTATTGATGTGTTGGGTAAATCGGAGACTTAATTTTTGCATCATCTTGGCAAGCGAATCATCATATTGTGGAACAGCCAGCATATGGACATGATTACTCATCAGACAATAAGCATGAATCTTGCAACCGCATTCGGAACTATACCTCTTGAGCAACTCAAGATAGATCTGCCTGTCTTCGTCGCTAAAGAATATCATCTGCCGATTATTCCCTCTTTGAATCATATGGTGAGGGTATCCGACTCCTACTATCCTTGCTATTCGTGGCATGGGAAAAATATACCACGAAGATAACTCTTGGTCAAGAAAATAGGATGTGTCCCTATTTTAATTATTTTAATTGTTTCGCAAAAGGAGACACTGAACAAGGAGGACAATGAGAAGTGCACCCGCAGACGCGAGATAGGGAGCGCGAACCCCAAAGAGTTGCCCAAGTCCACCCCCGATCACGGGGCCGAGACAGATCCCAAGACCGATGAGCGTTTCATGGGAACTGGAACCGCCGCCGTGAAATCCCCTTTCCTTGAGGCTCATGAAGAGACTCGCCGAGTAGGCCGTGGCGGCAAAGCAACCAAAGAGGAAAAAGGAGACGATCCAAAGAATCGGTTGATAGGTGAAAGCGATGCAGAATACCGAAAGAATCGCTATTCCCTCCCACCATAAAATAAAACTCGGCGTCTTCTCCCATTCTTCGAAGCGACTCAAGACAAAGAAAAAAAGGACCTGCCCGATACCGATAAAGAGAAGATACGCCCCAATTTGCGTGGGAGAAAGGCCGAGTGCCAGTCCATATTTTGGAAAAAGACTCCGGAAGATGGAGGCGGCAAACCATCCGGAAAAGTTTGCAAGCCAGCAGACGATCAAAAATGTGTCGGAAGGTGCTTTGGCAACGGAGGCGGTGTGTGCAAATCCGTCTACCGTACGGACCGGAAAACGGCCCAAAAGGAAAGCGACGGGAAGCGTCAGAGACGCTCCAATCCAAATGGGAAGAAACGCGCCTCGTTCGAACAGGACTCCTGCCAAAAAGGGAGCGAGGATTTGCCCGGGACTCCAAGAAAGATTAAAAAAACCGACGTTCCTTTTCAACCGCTCCGGAGCACTTGCGAGCGAAATCCAGTTTTCAAGCGACGGCCAGAACAGAGACATCGCGAAGCTTGCGATCCAGTAGACACAAAAGACCGAGGAGAGACTGGTGAGAAATGGATAACTAAACGAGGTGATGATGAAGCCGGTCCAGCCAAAAAGGGTGAGTTGCTTCGGTGAAAAGTGCCGGGCGAACATTTTGCTGGAGGCCGCTCCTACCATAAACACAAAAGCCCCTGTCCCCGAGAGGAGACCGAGCTGGAAAAGCGAAGCATGGAAGCGCTGGATAAGGTAGAAGACCAACCCCACCAACACAATGGTCAGCCCTGTGTTTTGAAAAAAAGCAGAAAGATATAGAGGAATCATACCTGAGTGCCGAGGAGGGTTCTTCCGAAGAGAGATTCCACCTTCACGAGAAGAAGATCGCCCGGGAACGTTTCTCCCCGGAAGACGACTTCGCGGTTTGTGCGCGTCCTTCCTTTATACTCTGACTTGTCTTTTTTACTCTTCCCTTCAACAAGGACTTCAACGATTTCCCCTATAAGGGACTGTAATTTCTTTTCAGAAATCCGTTCCTGGAGCCTTAAAAGAGAAAGGTTCCGCGCCTCTTTGTCTTTTTTAGAAACGTCGTCCTTGTAACTCATCGCGTCTGTCCCTGGGCGCGGGGAAAACTTAAAGACGTACGCATCGTCGAATTCGACTTTCTCCATAAACTTAAAGGTCTTTTCAAAATCCTCCTCAGTTTCGCCTGGATATCCGACGATGATGTCTGTCGTTACCGCTCCTTTAAGGAATCGTCTCCGGAATGCCTCGATACGGTCTTTGTAGTTCTCAACGGTGTATCCCCGGCGCATATGGGAAAGAATACGATTTGAACCTGACTGAATCGGTAAATGAAGGTGCTCACAAATTCTTGGATGCCGCTTCATGACTTCATACAACTTTTCATTTGCATAGACAGGATGACTGGTGGTAAAACGGATCCGCTTGATCCCTTCGCAGACGCTGTCCACCTTCTCAAGAAGCGTGGCGAGGTCCGTCGGTGGACGGAGGTCGCGCCCATAGGCATCGACGATCTGGCCAATGAGTGTCACTTCCTTATAGCCCATCGCATCCAGTGATTTCACTTCGTTCAGAATCATCTCAATGGGTCGACTCTGTGCCGTCCCCCGAACCGTCGGGACGATGCAGAAAGTACAGTTATGGTGACACCCTTCCATCACCGTCACCCACGCTTTGACTTTCCCCTCACGGACGATGGGGCGTCCCATGACCTGTGGACGTTCTTCTTTATCCACTGCCGCAAGTCGCGTCCCCTCTCCCTGCACCCGCTCAATGAGTTCTGGGATATCATAGATATTCCTCGGACCTGAAATGAAATCCACATGGGGGAGTTTGTCAAAAATGGCTTCCTTATAGTTCTGAGCCATACATCCCACAATTCCAATAATGAGATCAGGCCGCTCCTGCTTCATCCGCTTCAAGTTCCCCACGTTTCCAAAGACGCGGTCCTCCGCATGCTGCCGGACCGAACAGGTATTGAAAAGGATGATATCCGCCGACTCCATTTTCTCGGTCGTGGTATATCCCCTTTCTCGGAGCATCCCGACGATGACTTCGGAATCGAAGTCATTCATCTGGCAGCCGAATGTTTGGAGAAAAAATTTTTTCATAAAATTGTTTCTCCAAACATAGCTCGGCTGTCCCCGCGTTTAGATTTGGCGCTTAAAAGTGCCAAATCTGCGGGGACACCCGACAGTCTATTCCCCGCGCTTAGGTTTGCTTCAAAAATATGGGCCAATTCCTGTTTGCGTTGTCGTGTCAACCGTTTCAATCTCTGCTCGGCCATCAGGGCATTTTTGAAATATAGATATTTCTTATAAAATACCACCTTCAAAGGAGATCGTCCTCTCAAATATTTGGCTCCATACCCTGCGGAATGAAGATCAAAGCGATTATTTAAATCTTTTGTGTATCCGGAATAATATGTCCCATTTTTATCTTGAATCATATAAACATAAAACTCATCACGCTGTTTCATATTTTTGAAGAAAAACTGCGGGGGCAGCCGAAAGTCTGTAGGTAAAAATGCTTATTCATTGATGAAACCGTTTTGGATAATAAAAGAAGCAATTTTCTCGGCGACGAATGCATTCCCTTTTTCTGTGTAATGAATGCGGTCTTCGAAAAAAAATTCGTTTTTTTGAGGAATTTTCGCATCCAAATCAACGAAGGGAACATGATAGGTGTCAGCAATGGATCTCGCCTTTGCATTAAAAAGGCTCATGCCTACCGAAATAAACTTTTCCTCACCCTGTGATTCGCCTGTGAAACGAAGGTAGGGCTGGGTACAAAGAATCAAACTAACCTGATCTTCTTTCAAAATCTTGATCAATGAGATGATATTTCTCTTAAACGAATACAGACTTTTAAATTGCATTGCCTCTGTCAGTTGATCCGATGGCTCTCCCCTTTGGAGTTTCCGGCGAATATCGGCAAAGAAAGCGCGACGCAGTTGGGCCCATGGCCGTTCAAAGTAATCCAAAGTCACCAAATGAATCTTTACAACCGGCTCCAACTCAAAAAAGCGGCGCACCATGACCCAAAGCGGACCGGGATAGTGGGCATAGCTACGCTCAAACTTCCCCAACGATTCTTCGCTAGGAATGGATCGGACCAGGTCGTTTACCCCATGCCACATGATGATAAGATCAGGATTAAAGTCCTGGATCTCTAGAAGGTACCGAATCAAGGAGTGGGCGCTTGTATACCAATAATAGCCTGCATTCATCACCTCGATCTTTTTATTCGGATAATGAGCCTGGAGGAGCTTTTCGAGAATCCTTGCATGGCTTTTCTCAAAAGGGACCTCACCGCAAAAAACGGTCGACCCTCCCATGACAAAGATACGGAAGGTGTTCTCGGATTTCTCAAGAGTGATTTCATCGCCTCGGAAATTCCATGAGTTGATATGATAGAATGGATCATTTTTTGCGGGACGCACTTGTAAAAAGGGATGAAAATTTTCAATGCGAAATTCATAAGGATTTTGTCTGTAGGTAGTCCGAAGATACGCTTCAAACGGTAGGAGACATACCCCAAAAAGTGCACCGAAATACAAAAATTTCCGGAGGGGTGTCATTCGCAAGGAGCTCCCGTTGGAGAAAATGGTCACAGAATCTTTTAAGATCCAACGAAGGATTTTGATAAAGGGAAAGAACAAGATGGCGATGACAACCAAAAAGAGAAAATGTTTTAAGGAGTACTTCCCGCAAACAACGGGGGTTCGGGAAGTAGAGAATACAAATCCAAAAAAGAAGAAGAAATAGAGGGCCCCTCCCAAAAAAACAAGAAAACTATAAATTTTACTCACACAATGACTTTATACACCTTGTCATTTTGGTGGACTTTCTGGTCTATCTTGATCGCCACCGCCTGTCCCGCTGTTGCCTCTTGAATAGTCTTATAGTCTATTTGCATGGAGCTGACCTCTTGAGTAAAATCGCTTGAATGACCTTTGATGTGGATGGTGTCACCCATTTTTACTCCATCCGTCAATTGCACCATGCCGACACTCACTTTTCCGAAGTAATGGCTAACGACACCGATCTCTTTTTCCTCCATGTCTCACCTCCCGGGCATTTCGTCATTCAACTCAATTACTTTATAGGCCCTGACCTCTTAAACGGATAATAAATCTTATAAGCCTTTCCTATCACATTTTTCTTAGGGACAAAGCCCAAAACTCGGCTGTCGCGGCTTACCGAACTATTATCGCCGAGGACGTAATAACTGCCTGCAGGAATTTTTACAACCTGCCCCTTTTTCCCATATTCACCTTCATTGAAATAAGGAAGTTCCGTCAAACGTCCCGCCTCCTTTAAAGGAGAGCCGTTAATCAGCAAATGATTGTCTCTGATTTCTATCGGTTCACCCGGCAAACCCGCAATCCTTTGAATAAAAATTTGTTGTGGATCCTCCGGATATTGAAAAACGATAACATCTCCCCGCTTCGGATCCGATTTCTTATAGATCACCTTGTTCACCAAAAATCTATCTCCTTCCATTAAGGTGGGGCGCATACTTTCCGAGGGTGCGATGAAAGACTGGACGATGTTTGTCCTGATAGAATAATACAGAATAGCCAATGGATTAAGCATAAAAATAAAAAACAAGATACCCATCGTCAACAGGATCTTCTTCCCGGCTGTCAATTTTCTTGGAAGGTGTCGGTCGAAATTCCACTCCTCTGTGCAACGATAACTATCCACGACCACAAAAAGCGAGAACCAGATGAAGACAAACGCCGCAAAGAGGTGACGGAGATGGAGCTTGGTTGTCGGATCACAAACATAGTCTAAGAGTATCGTCCATCCTGTGAGGGTGACGAATAAAAATAAAAGACCTCGCCATACTCTTCCTGCGTAGAACTGTCCCAGTCCCGGAAAGAGAATAGACAATAGAACTCCCACAAGGGGTTCTTTCGGTTTTGTAGAATTCATGGACTGTTCCTTAATCAAACATCCTTTTCCACAGACAAAGTAGAAGAATCAAAATGGGCGGACCGGCGAAACGGTTCCAGAATCGAAGGCCCTTCCCCACTGGTTCCATCGCGACCTTGTAGCCCAAAAGACGAAGCACCTATTCGTAATAGCACTTTGTCCATCTTTCCACAAAAGCGGGCGCGATCCATGAAAGGATCGAAAGTTTCGCGACGATGAGAACGACTAGCAAATAAACCACATGACCTAGGAGTTCAGCCATTACTCTCCATAAATCTGATGTCGGGGACGGCTGGCAAGAATCTGCTCCTTCCCCCAGTTCACAACCTTCGCAAACCGGTCGGAGTGGATAAAGACGTCAAACGCATTTCTATCCGACCATTCGGAAATGATGAGATAAGAATTTGGCTTGTGGACATCCTTATAAAGGAAGGAATTCTCATGTCCGTCCATCCCCTTCATGATCTTAAGAACATTCGCAAAGGCCTTTTCGAAGATCTCTTCCTTCCCCTCCAAGATTTCATAATTCATCCCGACCGTAATCATGCAAACCTCTTTTCTATAACTCTATTATACCAAAAAAGTTACAATTTTACCTTCTGGCCGCGGCTCGGAATAAGGGTCTGTGAAATACCATGCTCCTTCAAGACCTCTTGCAACGCGATGGCCTGAGTTGCCTCCCCATGAACAATGAAAATTTGCTTTAACGTTTTGCCGCATTTCATAATGAAATCCAAAAGCTCCCCCTGATCGGCATGGCCGCTAAAAGCATTCATGACCGAGACCTCTGCCCGTAACCCATAAGACTCCCCGAAGATTTTAACACTTTTCTCCTTCTCTACAATCCTTCGCCCGAGCGTCTCCTTCGCCATGAAGCCGACGACGAGGATGGTATTCTTCGGATCCCCGATGTTATTTTTCAGGTGATGAAGAATCCGGCCCGATTCGCACATCCCGGAGGCCGATAGAATCACCATCGGGCCTGGCCGTTCATTCAGTCTTTTGGACTCTTCCACGTCGCGGATGTATTCGATCCCCTCTGCGCCAAAAGGGTCTTCTCCCCGCTTCAGCATGGCTTGTGTACTCTCATCCCAACACTCCGGATGGCTCCGAAATACTTCTGTCAAATTGGAAGCGAGGGGACTGTCCACATAAATCGGAATCGGTGAAAGAGCCCCCTCACGGATGAGTTCATTCAAGTAATAGACCACTTCCTGTGTTCTTTCCAGTGCAAACGTTGGGATAATCAGCTTTCCTCTTTTTTGCTGAACCTTTTCCACAATGGCCTTCAGTTGCACTTTCGCCTCCAGGATATCATCGTGGAAACGGCCCCCATAGGTACTTTCGATAATGAGATAGTCCAAACGCTCCGGGATAACCGGGTCGCGCAGAATGGGGAGCGAAGCCCTCCCAAGATCCACCGCATAGGCGAGCCGGATCGGTTTCGCTTCCGTCATGATTTCAAGGACGGTGATCGCGGATCCCAAAACATGTCCGGCATCATAAAATGTGCAAAGGATTTTCTCTGAAATAGGGTAAGATTTTTCGTAGGGCCGTTCAAAAAAATATTTCAAAGAATCCTTGGCATCTTTCTCGGTATAAAGCGGTGTCCTCGGCGGAAGCCCCCTCTCCCGATGAATCTTGTTCACGAAACGGACGTCTTCTTCTTGGATGTGCCCGCTGTCCAAAAGCATGTGGCCGCAGAGATCTTTCGTTGCCTCTGTCGCATAGACCGGCTTTCGGAAACCGCTCCGGATGAGGTTGGGGATATTGCCGCTATGGTCGATATGGGCATGCGAAAGGATCATGCCGTCCAGAGACCCCACCCCAAAAGGAAAATGCCGGTTGATCTCGTAGGACTCCTCCCGTTTTCCCTGATAAAGGCCGCAGTCTAAAAGCACCTTCTTCCCACAAGCCTCCACCAGGTGCATCGATCCGGTGACATTTTCTAAACCGCCTAAGAATTGGAGGGAAGGATTCACGTCAATAGGCCTCTTTATTTTGTTCCTGTTGAATGGCCTTGATCTGTTTTTTGAGCTTAAGGTAAGCATCCACCTGCGTCTTTCCGGTTCCGGTGTCGACCGTCTTCTGAAGCGTGTCTTCCTTATCCTTCCCGGAACAGCCGATAAGGAAAAAGGATGCCAAGCAAACGCACAGAAACTTTAGGGTGATGATTTTTCTCATAAGGATAGTATATCAGAATTGCGGATTTGGGATTGCGGATTAAAAAATGACCATCGTCAGCTTTGCGAGCTGACTCAATAGGTCCAAACTCTGGGTTTTGAGACGGTTTTTCTTGTTGTGGCTATTAATACTGAGGACTCCCAAGACCTGATTTTGGCGGGAAAGGGGCATGATGATAGAGGAGTCTATCTCACGCCGTCTGAGGCGGTCCCGGAGAAGCGGTTCAATTTCTGTCTCAGGATCAATGAGAAGAGAAAGGTTTCGCTCTGCCACCCATCCCGCAATCCCCTCTCCTATTTTGACCTCTGAGCGTTTGACGACCTCTTCTTTCAAACCGTGCGCCGCCCGGATCCGAAGGGTCTGGGAACGGGGTTCCAGCATCATCACGGAACCTGAATCCGCCTTGGTGGCCCGGAGGGCGAGATCGAGGAGCGTTGAAAAGAAGTTGTCTAACTCCTCGGGATGTGTTGACAAATCTTTTTTCCAAGAAGAGGTAAATTCAGAAAAAAGCTGCTCGTGCTCCCCCTTCATAGCCGTCGGCTGGACAAGATAATTACAGACGCCTGACAAAAGATCGAGCATTGATTTCATTCCGATGAAGGAGAAAAGCTTGAGCTCTTGATACGCTCCTTCCAAAGCCAAAGAATCCCATCCTTGAAGTCTCGCCAGCTCTTGCAATTCCGACGCTGATTTTCTTGAACCGAGGAGAAGGGGTCCGATGACAAGATGCGCGAGTGTTGAAGATTCGCTGACGATAGGGATGAGGGCATGCGTAAAGCCGAGCGTTTCCGTTTCTTCCGCAATGGAACGCGTCTCTTCACTTTTACGGATAAGTGTCTGGGTGATCTCGGAAGGTGTTTTAAACTTCAGCAAAGCGGGCTTTTTTGCGGCATCCAACAACTCCCAGATCTTCGGAGAGTGTTGAGGAGGCGTGATCAGCTTCCCTTTTCGATCCACCGTATAAATATCGATTCCCAGCACTTCTGAAAAGCGATTGAGGATAAATGCCCATTGTTCCAGATCGATCAGAGCCAGCAATTCCTTATTCTCCCCTTCCAACATAGATGCCCCCATCCGTTACGTCGGTTAATTAAACACGCTGAAGCGTTTCCTCACCCCTTCCCCCGAACAAATTGTATTTTTTCATCTTATTATAAAGTGTTGTGCGGTTGACTCCCAAAAGGAGCGCTGCCTTTTTGCGATTCCAATGACATTCCTTAAGGGTCCTTAGAATCAATTCCTTCTCGGGATCGCCCAGCATTTCTTTCAAAGGCCTACCTGACGATGCGGCGGAAGCTTCTGAGACATCGTGAAAGAAAGCCGGCATGTCCTGCTCAATCAAGATATCTCCCTGGGCCACGATGGTCGCCCGTTCAATGACATTCTCAAGTTCTCGGACGTTACCCGGCCAGTGGTAGGCTTCCAAGGCTTTCAGAAAACCATCCGAGACCCCCGAAAATTTCTTTTTGTTTTTCTCCAAAAATTTTTCCAAGAAATAATCGACCAAAAGCGGGATATCCCCCTTCCGTTCCCGCAAAGGAGGAAGATCAATGGCAATCACATTCAGCCGGTAATAGAGGTCTTCGCGGAAGTTTCCCCGTTTGATCGCTTCCACCAAATTCTGGTTTGTGGCTGCGATGATCCGGACATCCACCCGGTTCGTCTTTGTGTCTCCGACCCGCTCGAATTCTCCTTCCTGGAGGACCCGTAACAACTTCACCTGGAGCGCCGGAGAAAAAGCGTCAATCTCGTCCAGAAGAATCGTCCCCCCATGAGCCAGTTCAAAACGCCCCACACGGTCTCGGATAGCGCCTGTAAAAGCCCCTTTCACATGGCCAAAGAGTTCACTTTCAAGGAGTGTCTCAGGAAGGGCGGCGCAACTCACTTCAACAAACGGTTTGTCCTTCCGGAGAGGGTCACTCGCATGAATGGCGAGGGACACCAACCGTTTCCCTGTACCGCTCTCCCCTCTGATCAAGAGCGTCGCCTTCGTCTGGGAAACGGTCTCAACCAGGGAATAGATCTTCTGCATCTTTTCATCCCTCCCGATAAGGCGATGAAAACGGTCGCGGTCTGTTTGGGCCAGCTGCTGCCGGAGGGCAATATTTTCATCGATGAGGTTTTTCTGCTCAAAAAGTTTTTTGATAATGATCTGAATCTCGCCATCCATAATCGGTTTTGTGATGTAATCCGCCGCACCCAAACGCATCGCCTCTACGGCCTGGTCGATGGTTCCATAGCCCGTAATCAACACAACAGGAATGTCTGAATACTTTGCCCTCACTTGCTTCAGAAGATCAATGCCGGAAACCTTCGGCATTTTGATGTCGGCGATCACCATGTCGATGGGACCCCGTTCCATCTTTTGCAGGGCCTCCTCGCCATCCGCCGCCATCTCTGCCTCATACCCTTCCATCCGCAAAGATTCGTAAAGAGACTTGCGGATCAAAGGTTCATCGTCTGCAATCAAAATACGACCATTACCCCGCATAGCTGAGTGTTGCCTCCTTCGGAACAGAATATTTCAAGGGGAAATAAATCAGGAAGGTTGAACCGCGGTTTTTCTCACTGTCCACTTCAATCCTTCCCTCATAGGCTTGGATGATTTCATAACAGATGGCGAGTCCGAGGCCGCATCCTTTGTCAATCTCTTTCGTCGTAAAAAAGGGTTCAAAAATGTAGGGTTTGTTCTCTTTGGCGATGCCATACCCCGTATCGGCGATCCGCACAATGATTTCCTGGTCATTCCTGAGAGTTGCAATGCGAAGCGTTCCGCCGTGAGGCATCGCTTCAATCGCATTTTTGATGATATTGGTAAAGATCTGATCGATCCCTTTGTCTAAGAGAAGCGGAAGATTGGGATGGTAGGCTTTGATCATCTGCGCTCTCACAGGATAGGAAAAATCGATGAGATTCGAGAGAACAGCTTCAAGCACTTCATTCACATCCACAGGCTTTAGCGCTACCCGCTGCCTTCTCGAAAAAGCGAGAAGGTTTTTGACGATATTCGCCATCCGGTCAAGCCCCTGCTTGATGGCCAGGAGATACTCCCGTACGATGTCCCCTTCTTTCAGATGACTCAGGGAAAGGTGCGTATAACGGAGGGTCCCATCGAGAGGATTATTCAGTTCATGAGCGATGCCCGCGGCCAATTTTCCGATCGAAGCCATCTTCTGGGAAAGCTCCAGCTCCGCCTCGAGGCGCCGCTTCTCCTGTTCAAGCCGGCTTGTCACTTTCTGGCCCTCCTCCGCGGCCTCACGATGTTTCTTAAGTTCAGAAACAAGATGATTTTTTCCGATGGTCGTCGAAATGCAATAAGCGAAAAGGGACATCCACTCGAGGTCCCTTTTTGAAAAAGATCCCCTCGATTTCTTATCCGTCAGATTCAAAACGCCGATGAGTTTTCCGTCGAGCGTGATAGGAAGGGAAAGAAAAGAAGTGGTACGGTAACCGGAGAAACCGTTGCCGTTTCGAAAACGGGGGTCTCTACGGGTATCTTCGACGAGAAGAGGGGCTTGGCGGCTCGCAACATACCCCAGAATTCCGTCACTCAGGTTCCGTCGGATCTTCGGAAAATGTTGCAGATACTCCCCGGATGCCCCTTTGAGCACAAATTCTTTTTTTTCTTCGTCGACAAGGAAGACCGACCCGACCTCCGCATCGCATAACGAAAGGGCCTCTTTCAAAGAAATTTCCATGAGGGCGTCAAGGGATCTTGCGGCGCTCATCCTCTCAAGAGAGGTGTGAAACTGAAGGATCGGATCGGCTTTTCTACGTTGAAATGTGTTAAGAAACATTTTTTCGACCTCTGCTGATCGCTTTTAATCGTTCGATCCGTTTTTTAAAAAGAGCGGCATCTTGATGGTCAGGGTAAGATTGAATCAGAGACTTGTAAATGGCGATCGCCTTTTCCGGCTGTTTCAACCGGAGGCCGTAAGCATCGATTCTCAGGAAATAGTTTCTACTCATCCGAGGATAGGTCATCACAAGTTCTCGAAGGACTTCCAGGGCCTTATCCCATTTCTTCTGCTCTTCATATCCCCCTAAAAGATAGTTGAATGCCAAAAATTGCAGGGGAGTTTTTGGATTTCCCTGGATCAATCGGCGGTAGTAGTCTGCGGCCGCTTCATAACTTTCACTTCCCTTCTGAGTGTCTGTCTTCAGGTCATGTCTTGCAATATAAAGAGGGATCTCTAGTCCCACTTGACTCTCCGGATAGCGATCTCTCAACACCCGGTACTCCTTCAGGGCGGCCTCCCAGTTCCCCTCCCGCTCAGAAGAGAATCCGAGGAGGAACTGGGATCTTGCCCCAAAGGCTTTGTCCTTGGGATACTCTTTTTGGACCTTGTTCAAAAAATTTCTTGCTTCTTGGTATTTCTTTTCGTAGATCAAAAGACCTGCAATGGAGAGGTCCGATTCTTTGATTAAGGCGTGATGGTTAGGATAATCTTTGATGATCTCTTCAAAACGTTTTCGTGATTCCTCAAACAGGGAAGGCGGGGTAGAGTCTGAATTCACTACGATCTTTTGGGAAAGGGCCTTGGCTCTCCAAAAGCGTCTCTCTATGCCGTAAGTGTTCGCGGCGCCGCTCTTAGAACCGAGATAACTTAAGACCCCATAGACGCCAAGCAAGAGGATGAGAAAAAGGCTAAACGCTTTTTTCATGTCTCGTCCTTACAAAGAAGAGGGCGGCGCTCACCGCGATAAAGGTATCTACCAAAAGGGTCGCCGCAATGCCCATTCCCAAAACCCACAGGATCACTTCCGGATAACGTGTTGTTTGGACCAGAAAAGTGACCTTCCCCTTCAGAAACCAGATTGGGCTATAAAATAATGTGGGGAGGAGGAACAAGAGAAAGACGCGCCCGAAGTGCCTGCCCCCAAAGCCAATCCCCTCTCCAATGGCACGGAAGAATTTTTTGTTCTCAAGGACAAGGAAGGGAAAGATAAAAAGGACGAACGTTTGAATCGCCACGGCGATCAAGAAGTTGAGGTAGTGGAAGGCTTTCAGGAGAAGTCCGAGGGCCTTGTGCAAAAAACCTTTTCCGGCAAATTCAAATCCCGCCATTAAAAAGGAGGCTTCCCTACCGCTGACAAACCCAAGCAGAAACACGATAAACAAAGAGATGAGGATTAAAGGAAAGAGATGTTTTCTGACCTTTTTCCAGGCCGCTCGAAAGGTTAAGAGAGGCCCCTCTTGGGTTCCGGCGGCCATGACCATCGTGATGGCGGTCAAGATCCCTCCAGCAAAAATATAAAGGAGAAGTTGTCCATAGCCAAAAAAACGGGGCACGATGAAGAGAAACGCCGGATAATGGAGATACATCTCACTCGAAAAACGTTTAATCGGTGGGAGGAAAACGCTCTTGAGAGGAGGCTGGAGGCTGAAGGAGAGAAGCTCAAGCCAGAGGGCCTCGAAAAAAGCGACGATAGAAAGAGGGAAAAGAAGGCGTGGGCTCTTTCGAATAAGATCGTATGAATCTAACCAGATATCGCCGAGAGTGTTTAATTTTTTAGACATTTTTGACTTGTGTTAGTCTATTATTTACAACTTAAAATGTCAAGGAAAAAATTACAGGGGTAGATCCCTCTACCCCTGTAGATTCGCTTCCATCCCCCATTAACCTATCTAACTTTATATATTAAAATAGGTTATGAATTAACCCTCTTCTTTTTACGAAAGCCGGCAAACGCCAGTCCAGATCCAAGAAGTAACAAAGAAGAAGGTTCTGGAACCACGCCATCCGTTGGGGGGGGAGGCTCATTAATACCCGCCCTTCCAAAGACATGGAAAAGTGCCAAGAAAATGTTATCATCCCGTGAACCGTTCACGGTTGTGACATTGATACTGGTGTCGCCATCTACAATCTGGGGAACCAAGTTATACCGTTCGTGGTCCTCTGCATACGAGGGAAGGAACGGCGAGAAGGGATCATTAAAACCACCCACGGTGATCAACTGCCCGTTTGAAATGGATCCGAGGCCGTCGTCGTTATTCCCGGCATTGTCCGTGATGGTTGTGCCGTTGACTGTAATAGTCGATCTCTGGTTGCAGCAGCTAAAATTATCCCCCAAGATCATCTCGGCAAAGAAACCGGGGGCGGCTGGGTGTAGCGGATCTGCGAAATTGATCGCCGTGGCATCTCCGGTCACGGAAGCGAACCCATCCAGAATGCCTACCGTTGAAACAGGAAGTGAAGGGAGGCTATACACAACAACCAACGCTTCGCCATCTTGGCGGGAATCACCTTCGGTTACCGTGAAGTCATAAATACCGCCTGCGCCACCATCGATAATCGGCTTCACAATCCCGGTTACATCCGCACGTGCCGAACCGATCCCGCAGCAGCCAGTAGCATTTAATACATTCGGGCCGAAAGCGACGCCACTCCCATTCAAAGTCGCTGTGGGTGCCACGGGTCCGAAGCTAAAGTTGAAGAAGCCCGTGTAAAGATACGCACCAAGAACCGTTGCCCCTGAAGGGACACTTGCAGAAATCGTACCGGTCTGTGAGGTGCTTCCAAAACCGTCCGAGGAATAACCGACATTCCCGACGAATGTTAAAAACTCCGTCAGACTGGCATCCGCCATCCCGATAGTCCCAAGGATGAGGAACGCGACTCCGAACAACACTACAAAGACCTGCTTCATCATGACCCCCCTTCCAATTTCTTTGTGAGTGATAAGCTCTGTCCGTTACGCTTTTTTCTTGAAAAACCGTCGCAGCCTTCTTGAGCGTGAGAGTGCAGATCCAAGGAGTCCTGTGCCGAAGAGAAGCATGGAACCGGGTTCAGGGTTGACGAATTCGGAGCCACCACTGCCGCCTCCACCGCCACTTCCACCAGGATCGCTACCTCCACCAGACCCTCCAGATCCACCGGTAAGGGGAGAACTGCTTGAACTCCCACCGGATCCCCCTCCCAAGAGGCTGACCAACCCCGTCCCCCCTTCGTTGCATCCCGAGAGAAGCAAGAGGAGAAGGGGTACAAGGAGGAGTATAGATTTATTTTTGAACAATCAAAATCACTTCCTTGAATACCCAGATTCGCCGAGACTTAGGCGGCGTTCCTTTTCCTTCTGAATCCCAGTGCGCCCAGAAGCCCCGTCCCAAAGAGGATCATGCTGGTCGGTTCCGGAATCGTGGTATGGAACCCCGAATCTGGAATCCGGTCATCCGGTGGTGCACCCGCATTATCCAGAAGGCTAAAGGTGTTGAACCCTCCGAGTGGAAAACTCGAGAACATCCCGGCTGGAATAAAATACTCCACTCCGGATGACTTGACCGCAGAAGGTGCACCTGCGACAACCGATCCGCTCCCATCGAAGACGGTAAACCCTGAGGCGCGGAAATCGAAGATTCTGTCGCCCAGGTCTGTGAAATCCCCGTCCGAGTTGAGGTCGAGCCCTGTCGCATAGAAAACAGGATCGAGCGGGGGCAGGGTATCGAGCGACGTGAACGTCGGTACCCCGTAGAGTTCGATCAGGACATAGAGCCCTAACGCGTCACTCTGCATGGCGACCCGAGAGATGTCATACCCGTCTGGGATCGCCGCCTCATTCGGGTCAAACCCGTTGATTAAAAGTCCTGCCACCCATTCGCCGGCGGAATTGATCCCGTCGACGACGACGGCAGAGGCATCGCTCGTGACGCAAAGGAGCAACGCCATCATTATTGCTAACGTTACCTTTTTCATTCTACTTCCTCCTTGTTGAATTACGATTTTCTACGTCGTTTGAACAATCCTAAAAGACCGACACCCAACAGACTCAAAGAACTCGGTTCGGGGATCGGGGGTGCTAAGCATCCTCCCGGTTGAGGGCAGATGGACCATTCCTCGAAGCTGCCATTGGAAGAAAAGTTGGTGCCAAATTGAGAATAGAGATAGACATAGGGATCGCCTGTGTTCAAGAGGCTGTCCGGAATATAGGCAAACATATCCCCCTTGCCATTTCCAGGATTTAAGCTGGCCCTCAGCTTCACATAACTATCCCCACTCCCATCGAGATTGTAAAGGGGTACGCCCAGGGAAGCAAGATTGCCGGTAATCGTGCCCGTATTCTTAAGGAAAAGCTGTAACTTATCCAATGAAAGGAACGTCGCGCTTCCTCCCGGCTCACCAATGTCCAGCAGAAACTCGCGGTAATTGATCCCGCTGATCGTAACAATGGGGACACTGCTCAACAAAAGGGAATGGGTATGGAGGTCGGTGTGCACATGAGGCCAAAGAGGGAGCGGGCGACCGTCTGTATTGTAACCCTCTTCAGTCGGGTCGTGTTGAATCCGGACGAATGGATCGATCAGGCCGGTCCCTGTCGGACTATGGTCAAGATCTGTCTGTAGGAAAAAGGATCCGTTTACGAAGCCTGAAGAAGCAGCGGTGGTCAGGTCCAACACCGTCGCCTGGGCTTCTTGGACAATGCCGATGCCCATGATCATGAGAATTACGCTACAGAAGAATACGAACCGTCGATTCATTCTCATCCCCCTTACCTTGCCCCTCTACCGGTTAAGACTACGACAAACGTGTTTGCCAAAATCCGAAGGTCGACCCAAAGACACATCTTTTTAATATACAAAAGGTCATATTTCACTTTCTTCCGGACATCTTGAATCGTTTCATCATATTTGTGCCAGACCTGCGCGAGTCCCGTGATCCCCGGCTTGACTTTAAGTCTCTTTTCGTAATCCGGTATCTCTGCTTTCAGTTGGCTCACAAACTCAGGCCGCTCCGGTCTCGGGCCGATGACGCTCATTTCTCCCCGAAGGACATTCCAGAGCTGCGGGATCTCATCGAGGTGCATTTTGCGAATCCATTTTCCAAAAGGAATAAGGCGCGGGTCATTTTCCATCGCCCACACAGCCCCCGTTTCTTGCTCGGCATTGAGGCGCATCGTCCGCAGTTTATAAATGGTGAAAAGCGTTCCCTCTTTTCCGACGCGGGTCTGTTTGAAGAAGACAGGGCCGCGGGAAACGAGTTTGATGAAACATCCGGTGAGGAACACGATCGGGGATGCAAGAAGGAGTCCCAAGAAAGCGGTGGTGCAATCAAACGCCCTCTTAAACTCTTGAAAACGACGGCGGGCAAACCGGACAATCGCTCCAACAATCCCCCCTCCGCCAACCAAAATGGCACTTGCTGGCTCCGGAAGGCTCATCGGTCGCTGTACCCCAAAGGTCTCTGTGGCGGAAAAGGAATTGACACAGAAGAGGGTTGCAAGCCCCACCACTGTCATGAGGGAAATTCCCACAATGACCGCAATCCGAATTCTCCCCTTCAAACTTCTATGCAATATGGAACTCCTTACTTTGTTCAAGTTTGAACTAAACTGATTATAAAAATAGCGCAGCATACTTGTTAATATACGCATGTTCCGTGCCAACTTTTTGAAAAGAGAAAAATTTTTGTGCATTGAATTCTTTTATAACTCATTTAGTTACAAGACATTAAAAAAAAATTTTTACTCATAATCCTGACCGTCATGGATAAATATGGACATACTATGACAATCCATTCTTTTTCTGTCTAATCAATTCAACATGTTGCGTTGCAACTCTACACATTTTGAGTCAAAAGCGGGATGAGCTCTTCGATAAACCGTTTTGCGCGTGCCAGCGCCGCCTCCTCCGTCTCCTCTTTTGAAATGGGGGTAATGATGCGAACCATCGCCCCACCGATCCCCTTCCCGGTGGCCTGTTTGATCACCCAGCGAAGCTGCTGGGTCAGATAATCATGGGTAAATTCTTTGTCCAGCATGTACCAAAAGAGGACAACGTATTGATGCGTTCCCTCTCCGGCAAGGAGACGGTTTGCCGTAAAGGTCCTTCCGGGAAAAGAAAGGGTCTCTTGGGTGGTTCTCGTGACACTCAATCCGCTTCCGATCAGGCAGACGACGGGGGGATGGCAGACCCGTCGGTTCGTCTCGGAGTAGATGACAAAGAGGTCGACCGACTCGCCCTTTTTATTTCGATAGTGCCGGAGTGCCAGATTCTTTGTTTCAAGAATTTCATAATCGTGATCGGAGACGGCAATGTCATTTGCCGTCCACTCTCCTATCTCCATCGGAATTTTCCGGATATCCCGGATATCCTTCTCCACCCGCTGTATCCGGTAAAAGTGGAAAGAGACGGCGCCGACGACAACCAAAAGCAGAATACTGACCACCCAGTTTTTCTTCATCCAAGCATCCTTCCGACGACGGAGAGACCGCCGAGTGCCAGTGCAAATACTAAAAACCCGGAGACATCGTGAAAAAATTTAAGTGCGATTTCAACCCCATAGATATCGGCGATGACCGCAAGAAGGATAATCCGAATGATATTGGCGATCATCGCGATCGGGATGGAGGAAAGGAAAAAAAGCACCCGTCGCGGGAAAGAGGTCCGTTTTAAATAAGCAAAGAGGACACCGAGCGTCAAAAGAGAAAGAAGGGACCGGAGGCCACTACAGGGGTCATCCACGGCAACGACCGCATTTTTCATATAGATGATATGCCCCTTCTGAAGGGCGGGGAATCCCATCGCATGAAGGGCCTGTGTGGCGCACATCGCCGCAAAAAGTTTGAGACGGACCGTTGCCGTTCCAATCACGACGAGCGGAAAGGGAACCATGAAAAAGAGAAAGAAAATCGGAAAGGCGACCGCGCGAAGCATCTTCCTTCCCCAAAGATAAAGCACAAGCCCAGAAACGGATAAAAGGATGGAAAAGGCTGAAGTAAAGTAGACCTTGATGACAGCGCTCACCAGGTGGATCAAGAGCCCTGCAACGAGCAGTGGCAGCCCCCATCGGGAGGGCGACGGAAGAATGGAAGCGAGTTCTTTCCGCTTACGCCAGACCAAATAGCCGCTCACGAAAGGAATGAGGAAGCCATGTCCGAAGTAAGAATCCGCTGCGCCCCAACGATCCACCATCCAGACGATCGTCGGGAAATAGGCGAAGGTGAGGAAAAACCCCATTAGAATGAGTGGAATTTCTTTCTTCACAGTTAACTCCTTTTTAGCGTAGAGCGTATAGCGTTTAGCGGATAGGATTTAACATCCTATAAAGCATACTTCCTACTTCTTTCATCAAATTCTCGATCGCCTCGTTCTTGTTCGCATAGCCTAAGTCGATCGATATTAAATACTGTGTCTCTAATTCACATAAGGAACCGTAGCCAATAGATAAGAATTGCTTATATTCTTTATTGTATTGTCTTCCGTAGCCCTCAGCAATATTAGACGGCATTGATACTGCACATCTTCTCATCTGTTGTGATAGACCATAAATTTCATCTTTAGGAAAATTCTTTGTAAGTTTATAAGTCTCGATGACTAACTTATACGATTTTTGCCAGACAATTAAGTCCTTAAAACTTTTTGTCTTCACTATACGCTCTACGCTATACGCTAAACGCTCTGTTTCTGCCATGTGACCTGCTGCTGTTTCTTGAGATA
>Ga0105164_10000547_pt1 | contig 26079 bp, 25 predicted proteins | sample VDWuncwatermetaG_FD_89674 | JGI IMG/M metagenome (GOLD analysis project Ga0105164, IMG submission 89674) | Wastewater microbial communities from Netherlands to study Microbial Dark Matter (Phase II) - VDW unchlorinated drinking water | ecosystem: Environmental > Aquatic > Freshwater > Drinking...
ATAGATAATTGTTGCAAAATCTAAAAAATAGCTTAAAATTATGGAAATACTGACAAATAAACTTTAAAAAAGGATTAAGCGTGAATATCTTAATTACTGGTGGTGCTGGATTTATCGGTTCGCATTTAGCTGAAGGATTATTAAATAGCGGATATAGGGTGGAAATATTGGACGACCTTTCTACGGGGAAAATTGAAAATGTATCCCATCTAGAGGGTAATAAGAATTTTAGTTTAGTTGTAGGCTCAATACTAAATGAAGCCTTAGTTGATAAAATGGTAGATAGGTGCGATACGGTTTTTCACTTAGCTGCTGCTGTAGGAGTAGAGCTGATTGTTAAAAAACCCATGGAATCATTAACTACCAATATTAAGGGGAGCGAGATAATTCTCGAAATGGCAAATCGTTACCACAAAAAAGTTTTGATTACTTCAACCTCCGAAATTTATGGAAAAAACGTAAACGGCCCACTTAAGGAAGATGACGATCGTATTCTCGGTTCACCCCTAAAAACAAGATGGAGCTATTCCACCGCAAAAGCCGTTGATGAGATGCTGGCTTATGTTTACTGGAAAGAAAAAAGCGTACCTTCGGTTATCGTGCGTTTATTTAATACAGTTGGGCCCCGGCAAACTGGTACCTACGGAATGGTGGTCCCGCGTTTTATAGAACAGGCACTAAAGAATGCCCCGCTTACTGTTTATGGCTCTGGAAATCAATCCAGGTGTTTTGTGCATGTCAAAGATGTAGTATGGGCTTTAATGAAATTAGCAGAAGAGCCGAAAGCAGTAGGAGAGGTATTTAACATTGGCAGCCAAGAAGAAATAACTATTGAACAATTAGCCAAAGAAATTATCAAAATAACTAAAAGTAACTCTAAGATAGAGTATATTCCTTATGAAAAAGCCTATGAAGAGGGTTTTGAAGATATGCAGCGCAGAGTGCCTGATACTACAAAAATTAAAAATTTAATTGGATTTATGCCCACTTTTACCTTATCTGAAATCATCGAAAACATCATTGCTTACTTAAAAAAATAAGTTTGCCAGATTCAATTCTTTTCTTTAGCCTTATCCTTTTCTAATAAATCATGGAGAAAATTAAAATTCTAAGAATTATTGCCAGGCTCAATATTGGCGGCCCGGCAATTCATACAATTCTGCTCACCGCTGAGTTAGATAAAAATAAATTTGATTCTCTGCTTGTTTACGGGAAGGAAAGCAAAGATGAAGGCAATATGCTTTACTATGCCCAGGAAAAAGGAATTAAGGCTTATCTAGTTCCAGAGTTAACCAGAGAATTAAACTTAGTCAACGACCTGTGTGCTTTTTTTAAAATTTTAAAATTGATCCAACAAGAGAAACCGTTTATTATTCATACCCATACTGCCAAAGCCGGGACCCTCGGAAGATCTGCCGGAATCTTATATAATTTTCTACATCCTTTCAGAAAAAGAAAAATTAAACTTGTTCATACTTTTCATGGGCATATATTCAGCGGTTATTTTAATAAATTTACTACTAATTTCTTTATCTCTATTGAACGGATACTGGGTTTTTTTAGCGCAGAGATTATCACGGTAAGTGAATCTGTAAAAAAAGAGCTTCTTATGTACGATATTGCCGGATTAAACAAAATTCAGGTAATTCCTTTGGGTTTTGAGCTAAATAAATTTTTAAGCATTCCTCTCGCGCAGCGTACACCTTCTAATATCGGAATTATTGGCAGGTTAGTGCCGATTAAAAACCATCGTTTATTTCTGGAAGCGGCAGCGAAAGTTATCCATGATGATCCCGAAATAAAACTAAAGTTTAAAATTATTGGCGACGGAGAATTAAGAAGTGAATTAGAAGGGTATTCTGCGAAACTTAATATCACTAACCATGTTATTTTTATGGGATGGCAGAAGGATTTATCTGCTGTCTATTCAGATCTGGATATCGTTGTTTTAACTTCGTTAAACGAGGGTACGCCGGTATCATTGATTGAAGCAATGGCATCTGGCAGGGTTGTCGTGGCAACTGATGTTGGTGGAATCAGGGATCTGTTAGGCCAGACCATTAAATCAGAGCCAAATGAAGATTTTGAAACCTTAGAAAGAGGATTAATAATTAAATCAGGGGATTATTTTGGTCTTGCCAATGCCGTAAAGCTATTATTGCATAATCCGCAACTAAGAAAGGATTTAGCGCTAAAAAGCAGGGATTTCGTCAAAAATAATTTTACCAAGGAAAGATTAATAAAAGATATCGAAAACTTGTACAGCGCTATAAAATAAAGCATTTTCTAAAATTGCATGGATTTTTTAAAAAATATGCTATAATAAACCCATGTTTGACTCTAAAATGAAAAAATTAAATCTAAATTATGAAAGAGGGGGCACCCAGAAGCAATTTTATCAAGAATCGGAGGTAATAATTACTGCGTGCCCATTTTGTGAAGAAAAAAAATATCGAGAAATCCATAAGGAAAGGGGCTGCTTAGGGATAGTACGTTGTGTTAATTGCGGATTAATCTATGTCAACCCCAGGTTAAAAGAACCTGAAAAGGTTTATTGGGGGGATGCCGATAAATATCTTAAAGAAGCGAAGCTGATTTTTGAGGGTCAATTAAAGCATCACCGTGATCCGAACTATCTCCAAGACTTGAAATTAATTCGTAGATATAAGCCTTCCGGTAATTTTTTGGATGTTGGAACAAACATGGGCTTTTTTTTGAGAAATGCCCGAGGGCACAATTGGAACTTATATGGCGTTGAACCTTCGCCTAGCTTATCTAGCCTAGCAAGAGAACGCTTCGGCTTAAATGTAAAAACGGCATTTTTGGAAGAAGCTGGTTTTGAAAATAATTTTTTTGACATTGTTTCAATGACCGATGTTTTTGAGCATATTTCGCAACCAAAGAAAATCCTTTCGGAAGTTAGGAGAATCTTAAAACCTGACGGGGTCTTTTTTATTAAGGTCCCTAATGGCCATTTTAACCTTTTTAAATTAAGGCTTGCCAGGCTTATGGGTAAATTAAAGAATTATGATTTATTCGATTCTTATGAACATCTAGTTCATTATTCTCATGCGACATTACAAAAAATGCTTAATCTCTGCGGATTTAAAATGATCAAGGCTTGTGTAGGCAGGCCCATTCAGTTGCCTGTATGGCATAATTATGTAGGCGCATATTATCAGTACCCTTGCCCCTGGAGCCTAGATTTTAAAAGGCAGTCAGGAAGAATATTGCTATACTATTTATCTCTTATTGAATTTAAATTAAGGCTAAACCGAACAGGATATCTTGCGCCAAACATTATTACTATAGCTAAAAAAAGATAATGGGATACCTACCTTATTTTTTAGTGCCATTCACCTTAAGTTTAATTTTTACTCCCTTAATACGCCTGATCGCGGTTAAAAATAACCTGATTTCATATCCTCGCCCTGACCGTTGGCATAAACGGCCTACTGCTCTCTTTGGCGGAATAAGCATATATCTAGCAACTGTTTTGTCAGTTTTTTATCTTGGCGCTTTCAATAAAAATGCATTAGGGCTGTTTTTAGGGGCGACTTTCTTATTTTTTGTCGGGTTAGCCGATGATAAGTTTCATTTTATGCCTTATGTTAAATTATTTACGCAAATTATTGCCGGATGTATCGTTATTTTTTTTGGAACTACCCTAGGAATTACTTCTAACATTCTTTTAACAATTCCTTTGACGCTTCTTTGGATTACAGGGATCACGAATTCACTTAACCTTCTGGATAATATCGATGGATTAGCTGCAGGAATCGGAGTTATTGCATCCGTAATGTTATTTTTCTCTTCGATAATTATTTCAAACAATCAGTTAGGAATTTATGCCTTAATTTTGTCCGGAGCTACCTTAGGATTCTTGCCTTATAATTTTAATCCGGCGAGAATTTTTATGGGTGATTCGGGAAGTATGTTCTTAGGATTCTCGCTAGCGGTAATTTCTGTATCGGGAACCACCAGGCACATCTCCAACCTTTTAATTACCATGCTCATCCCGGTACTTATTTTAAGCGTGCCTATTTTTGATACGATTTTTGTGATGATTATCAGAAAAATACAGAGAAAGAATATCTTTCAAGGGGGCAAGGACCATACATCCCATCATCTAGTTACTCTGGGTTTGTCCCAGAGAAAAACAGTTTTACTTTTATATGTTTTAAGTATTACCTTTGGTTTAATAGCTATTTTATCCTCAAAACTAAATCTATTCATCGTTCTGGCGATTTCATTTTTAGGCGTAGTAATACTCTTATTTTTTGGTTTTTTTCTTTTCGAGGTAAGTTCTCATAATAAACAGGCCCACCATAACTCTAGGCTAAAAAATGCGAACAATAATATCACTCTCAATAGTATCTTTTTACATAAACGCAGGATAATCGAGGTATTATTAGATTTTACCATGATTTGCATAGCTTATTATTCCGCATATTTTTTGCGTTTCGAAGATAAGATATTATCCAGTAATTTATTTCTTATAAAACAATCGTTAGTTTGGATAATTTTAATTAAAATGTCGGTCTTTTTTATTTTTGGCCTTTATCGCGGTGTCTGGAAATATATTAGCATCTCCGATTTACTTACAATATTTAAAGTAGTAAGTTTTAGCTCTGTAGCTTCGATAATATTTTTTACTTTTGTTTTTCGTTTTCAGGACTATTCCCGAGCGGTATTTTTCATTGATTGGCTGATTTTATTGTTTTTAGTCGCGGGGACACGCATATTATTCAGGGTATTAGGGGAATTTTTTAGCCGCGCCAGGGAAAAGGAAAATAATATTTTAATTTTCGGAGCAGGAGATACAGGAGAAATGGTGATCCGCGAGATTAAGAGAAATAGCTCCCTTAATTATAACCCCATTGGCTTTATTGATGATGATATCTCTAAGATCGGAAATAGGATTCAAGGGATTACTGTGTTGGGCTCGCGGAAGAACATTAAAAAAATAGTCATTACCTATAATGTCAAAGAAGTCCTCATCACCATACCTTCACTAAGCATAGAAGATTTTGCAGAAATCGTAAAAATTTGTAAAGAATGCGGCCTAAGCTACAGGAAAGTTAAAGGGATCTTAGATAAAGACGAGGTGATTGAATTTGGAAAAAACTAAAATTACGCTGATTTGTGATAGAATTGCCTTATTTTGTTTATATGGCATTGCTTTTTTCTTGCCCATTTCTAAAGCGATCATAGAGGTTTTTATTTACCTTGCGATTGTTTCCTTTTTAGTTAAGAAAATTATCTCCAGGAAAATTCCTTCAAAAATACCATTTAACCTGGCATGTTTTATTTATTTATTTATTTGTTTTTTTTCTATTTTCATCAGTAGTAACCCGCAAATTAGTATCCGGTCATTTTTTGGCAAAGTTCTCACTAATCTTACCCTGCTTTTTGTTGTAGCCGATACCTTAAACAGTGAACGCAAAATGAAGAATTTTATCTTTATTCTCGCTTTGGCTTCGCTACTCTTAGGAATAGACGGGATCTATCAACACTTCACTCATAGAGATTTTATTAGGAACCGCTATAATCTTCAGATCCCGCGTATCTATGCTACGTTTCCAACACCCAATGATTTTGGCTGCTATCTGATTTGCGTAATTCCTTTTATACTAGTTAATCTTTTTATCACATTTAAATATAAAATCAACCGCTTTTTTTATGCAGGGTTATTTTTATTACTTTTTACCTGCCTCATCCTCACGGTTTCAAGGGGCTCCTGGTTTGCTTTTATCGGTATAATGTTCTTTATGAGCGTTTGGAACAGATCATTAGGATTATTGTTCTTAATTATTAGTATTATTATTTTAGCTACGCAAAAATTTTATTATCCAATATTTAAATGGAGATTAGATAATTTTTTTGTTTTTCAGGACCCAAGCTCTAAAGACCGGATATTGATGTGGTCAGCTGCCTGGAAGATGCTTATGTCTAGGCCGCTTATCGGATTGGGGCTGGGCACTTTTATGTTTAATTTTAAAAACTTTGTAGCGCAAGGTTACTTATACAGTGCCCCCTATGCGCATAATTGCTATTTACAGATTGCCACTGAGATTGGCATCATTGGGTTGGTTTCATTTTTAGCCATCTTGGTAGTATTATTTTTCAATGGCATCATGGCGCTAAACAAAGGAGAAAAAACTTTTTTCTGGTACATATTATTGGCGAGCCTTGCTGCAATATTAGGATTCTGTGTGCAGATGGCTGTAGATACTAATTTTTATAATCTTGATTTGGGGGCATTCCTTTGGTTAATTATGGGGATCAGTATTTCGGCAATAAAAAACGTTAAAGCGGAATTAAAAAATTAAGGTTCCGATACCTATTAAATCTTAGATACAAGCTATCCTTTCATTATAAAGGATGGCTTTTATTATTTTAGGACATTTAATTAGCATGCAGAATATCTTTATTCTTTTAATTTTGATTATCGGAACAAGCGGCTTAGTTGCGCAGACATTACTTTTACGGGAACTTTTAATAGGTTTTTATGGTAACGAGTTAACCTTAGGGATCATTCTTTCTAACTGGATGATTTTAGAAGCTATAGGTGCTTTAGTTGTAGGCAGGTTTATTGATCGGATAAAAAATAAAACCAATATTCTTGTACTACTTCAGGTATTATTTTCAATTACCTTGCCTCTTTCAATCTATTTTTCTAGAATATATAAACTGGTATTTGGCGTTCCTTTTGGGGAAGGAATAGGTTTATTGGCGATATTTTTTTCTTCTTTTATCATAATTGTACCTTCAGCCATTACTCACGGTGGATTGTTTAGCTGTATATGCAAAATATTTTCTATCTATTCCAATGATCCCTCAGGATCTATCGGCAAGGCTTACTCTATAGAAACAATCGGCAGCATTATCGCAGGCCTGGCACTTACTTATTTCTTTATCCCTTACTGCAATTCTTTTCAAGTAGCATTTATTCTTGCAATAGGTAACCTTATCATCTGCTTATTTTTCTTTAAATTAATTCCGCGGCCAACAAGGTATTTAATATTAATCTGCTTAGTCGGATTGTTATTTTCAGTATTGCAACTAGAGCGCATGCAGCAGAGTTCAATTGAAAAAGAGTGGAGAGGAACACGGGTATTAGAATATAAAAATTCTTTATACGGTAATATCGCGGTTACAGAAAAGAACAATCAGTATTCATTCTTTTATAATGGTTTACCTATTATTACCACACCAACCCCGGACAAACAATTTGTTGAGGAATTTGGCAATCTACCCTTATTATTCCACCAAAACCCGCGAGACGTTCTCGTGATCGGCAACGGGGCAGGGGGCCTGATTAATGAAATCCTTAAAGAACCGGTTAAATATATTGATTATCTTGAGCTGGATCCCTTGCTAATTAAACTGCTAAAAAAATACCCATCCAAAATCACCGCGCAAGAATTTAGCGATCCGCGTGTCAACATCATCAATCTAGACGCAAAATCTTTCTTAAGAAATACCCCGCGTAAATATGATGTTATCTTAATCGGAACAGGAGAACCGGCAGATCTAAATAGCAACCGTTTCTTTACCCAGGAGTTCTTTTTGCTCATTAAACCTAAGTTGAATTTCGGGGGCATTCTTTCACTACATCTTCCCGGATCCCTGACATACCTGAGCAATGAACTAAAAAACCTTAATGCCTGTATTTTAAATGGTATTAAAAATAGCTATCGATATTCACGGGTTATTCCGGGTGATTCTAATCTCATTCTCGCTTGCGATACGCAAGACTTAAGCCGGATAAAACCCTTAGATATTTCAGAAAGAATTTCCCAACGTAATATCAAAGAAACAATTCTTATCCCTTCATATGTAGAATACCGCTTAAACCCCGGCTGGGAAAGTTGGTTTGCGCAAAATTTGAGATCGGTTAAAATACAGACAAATCTTGATTTCCGGCCGATTGCCTTATTTGAAATATTGAATCTCTGGAACGCGAAATTTGCAGGAAATTTTAGTCATTATTTTTCTTTGATGAAAAATTTGCGTTGCAGCGACACTTTAATTATTGTCGCTATTATTACTTTTTTCTTTGTTCTCGGCATACGGAAAAAGAAGTCTCCCAAGATAAGTATTAATTATTGCATTTTTACTACCGGATTTTTTGGAATGTTAGTTAACCTTATTTTATTGTTCCTTTTTCAGATTAGCTTCGGATATTTGTATTATAAAATTGGCCTTTTGATCGGTGTTTTCATGCTTGGAGTCGCTTTAGGCAGCATGATTTTTGCAAGAAGAAAACAGCTCTTGAAAAATACCTTACTTCTTCTGGGCATAATTGAGGTTGCGATTATCCTTTTTCTCATTATCTTAGAGATATGCTTAAATCTTTTATCCAGTCAGAATTCTTCCTTAATATTTATGTTTTTATTTTTCATAAGCGGGGCACTTTTAGGGGCGGAATTTCCATTAGCAAACCGGATTTTTTTAATGAAAGAAAATGAATTAGGTAAAACAATGGGCACGCTTTATTTCTTTGATTTACTCGGAGGATGGCTGGCAGGAATTTTAGGAGGTATCGTTTTTCTGCCTATTTTAGGCATAGCTAGTTCCTGTAATTTGATTATTTTCTTTAAATTGAGCAGCCTTTTAATCCTGATCTTATCCTTTAAGGAAATTTTTTCCGGCAAAAATCCTTTGACATAATCCTTGATTTAGGCTATATTAATAAATTCAAAATAAAGGGAGGTCAATTCATGAATAAAATGACCATTAAAGATATTGATTTAAAAAATAGAACTGTTCTAATGCGTGCTGATTTTAATGTTCCTCAGGACGAAAACCTTAACATTACCGACGATACGCGTATCCGGGCCACTCTGCCAACAATTAAATACATTCTGCAAAATGGCGCAAAAAAACTGGTTCTCATGAGCCATTTAGGCAGGCCAGATGGAAAGGTAGTGGAAAAATACAGCCTTAAGCCGGTGGCAATGAGATTAAGCGAGTTATTGGGTGAGCCGGTTAAATTTTTAACTGACTGTATAGGCGAGAATATTAAGAAAGAATGCGAAATTGCTAAAGAAAGAGTGGTACTTTTAGAAAATTTACGCTTTCATGCTGAGGAAGAAAAGAATGATGACAATTTTGCTAAAGAACTAGCTAGCCTCGGAGAAGTTTGCGTGAATGACGCCTTTGGAACCGCGCACCGTGCCCATGCTTCTACGCAAGGAGTCACCCATTATTTAAAAGCAGTGGCAGGATTTCTTTTGGAAAAGGAGATCCAATATTTAGGTAGCGCCATAGCAAATCCCCAAACGCCCTTTATGGTGATTTTAGGCGGAGCAAAGGTTTCTGATAAAATCGGGGTGATTGAAAATTTACTTCCCAGATGCGACACCATTTTAATTGGCGGCGGAATGAGCTATACCTTTCTTCTGGCGCAAGGGAAAAAAATCGGTAATTCCAAATTAGAGAAAGAAAAGGTAGATTTGGCAAAAAGCCTATTAGAAAAAGCAAAGCAGCTGGATAAAGAAATTATATTGCCAATTGATAATGTGGTGGTAGATAAAATAGATGCTCAGGCTCAATTAGAGATTTGCGGTGAAAACGTCCCTGACGGTAAAATTGCCGTTGATATTGGGCCAAAAACCATATCCCTTTTCGAAGAAAAACTAAAAACAGCTAAAACCATAGTTTGGAACGGGCCATTGGGTATTTTTGAAATGGAGGCCTTTAGCAAAGGAACCGAGGCAATCGCAAAATTTATTAGTACCCTTCCTGCAACTACTATTATTGGAGGAGGAGATACGGCCGCGGCAGTAGCAAAATTTAAATTAGAAGATAAGATGACGCATATTTCTACAGGAGGCGGTGCGAGCTTGGAATTCTTAGAAGGAAAAGATTTACCGGGTGTGGCCGCGTTAGCAAATAAATCATGAGAAAGACAATTATTGCCGGAAATTGGAAAATGTATAAAACCATTAAAGAAGCTATTGAGCTTACTAATGGTTTAACCAGAGAGCTTTTTAAACTCGATTCTTCCCAGATCGAGGTTGTGCTTTGCCCGCCCTTTACCGCCTTAAGCGAAGTTTCTGAAGTTTTAGCCGAATCAGATATCCAGCTGGGCGCTCAGGATGTTTATTGGCAGGAAGAAGGCGCATTTACCGGAGAGGTTTCCTGTAAAATGCTTAAGGATGCCGGGGCCAAATTTGTGATCATCGGCCACTCTGAACGCAGGCAATATTTCTCGGAAACTAACGATACGGTAAATAAAAAATTAAAGGCCGCTTTAAAGTCAGAATTAACACCAATAGTTTGTGTTGGAGAGACCCTACAAGAAAGAGAAAAAGCTCTTACCTTTAAGATTCTTGATGACCATCTCACAGGCGCCTTAAAGGATCTTTCTGAAGAAGAAGTTTTAAAGATTGTGGTTGCTTATGAACCGGTCTGGGCAATCGGCACTGGTAAAACTGCCACCCCGCAACAGGCAGAAGAAGCACAAAAATTCATTAGAGATTTACTGGTAAAGTTGTATAATAAAGAAACGGCCAATACGATCCGCATTCAGTATGGCGGAAGCGTGAAACCGGAAAACATCTCTGAATTAATGCAGCAGCCCGATATTGATGGCGCCTTAGTCGGGGGTGCGAGTCTTTCAGTGGAATCGTTTGCTACGATCGTTAAAAGAGCAGGAGAGGTAAAAAAATGATGGGTTTTATAATTTTTATTCATGTTACTGTTTGCGTTTTATTAATCATTATTATTCTTATTCAGGCAGGAAGGGGCGGCGGGCTAGTTGAAGGTTTTTCCGGAGTGGAATCGATGTTTGGCCCAAAAACAAATGCTTTTCTTACGCGTGCTACCGCCATTCTTTCGGTAATATTTTTCTGTACCTGCCTGACATTGGCATTTTTATCGGCAAAACAAAGCCGTTCCTTAATGCGTAATATTAAAACTACAACAAATCCGCCTGTACAATCGGCAACTCAGGCAGAGCCTATCAAGGCGCAAGCCACGGCACCTACACAAGAGCAGAACGCTAAACAAGAGCCGCCTGCAGCACAAGAAAACTCCCAGCAGAATACAAAGGAGCCAGTAAAAACTGAATAAGAAGATATTTTGGATTTACGCTTTAAGCAGCGCGGTCTATTTTACACAAGGCATCGAAAGCCTTCCTTCCCAGGGTTTATTCTATTATCTCAAAGAAACTTTAAAGTTCTCTCCAGAAAAAATCATGGTTATTTCCAGCATGACCACGTTTGCCTGGTTAATTAAACCGGTCATTGGATACTTGATCGATAATTTCTTTAGCAAAAAGGTTTGGATTTTTTTTGCTTTAGCCTTTGATATTATTTTAGTATCGATTATCGGCTTAAACTACCTGCCGCTTTTTGCTTTAGTCGCTTTTTTGATCTTGAATTCTACAAATGCCGCTTTCCGGGATGTGGCAGTGGACGGCATTATGTGTGTTGAGGGAAAGAAGTACGGCGCTACCGGAAAAATCCAGAGTATTCAGTGGATATCGATTTCTATCGCAATTTTACTTACCGGAATAGGAGGAGGATATCTAGCGGAAAAATGGGGATACAGAGTAGGCTTTCTATGCTTGATCCCAATATATTTTTTAGTCAGCATCCCCGCGTATTTCTTCCAGGAAGACAGTAATAAAGAAAGCGGCCTCCGTTCAACACTGTTTTCTGACCTAAAAAGATTGTTCAGCGATAAAAGATTATTAATTATCGGCCTATTTATTTTTCTTTATAAATATTCGCCTTCTTTTGGGACCCCGCTTTTTTTCATCCAGAGGGATGAATTTAAATGGGGTAAAATCTGGATTGGCGTATTAGGGACAATTGGCACCGTATTTGGGATCGTTGGTTCATTGCTTTATTACAAATTTAGCCGTAAGATCAACCTTAAGAAATGGCTCTACATTTCTGTCTTTCTAGGAGCAGTTACCACCTTAAGTTATCTTTATTACACTCCGGTCACGGCTGTAGTCTACGATATAATATACAGTTTAATGGGGATGTTTATTTTTTTGATGGTGATGGACTTTATGGCCCGGCATTCAACCAAAGGACTAGAGGCTACTTCATTCGCGCTACTCTGCAGTTTTAGTAATTTGGCCCTGGTGACAAGTAATTTATCAGGTGCGTTTTTATTGCCGGTTTTAGGATTAAAATGGTTGATTGTTATCTCGGCACTCACCAGTTTTCTTTGTCTACTATTAATTAATAAAATTGAATAAACTCTGCTTGCCTTTTTAATTAAGCTCATATATAATATATACTTATGTTAGAAATATTAAAACCCTATATACTTACCTTTATTCCTTTGTTTGTGGCAGTAGATGCTATCGGCAATGTTCCTTTATTTATTTCAATAGTCGAGGGCGTTACCAAGAAACAAAGACAGAAGATTATCGTCGATTCCGTGGTTACCGCTACATTAGTGGCACTTCTTTTCATGCTTATTGGAAAGATTGTTTTACGGCTAATCGGTATTAGTATAGCTGATTTTCAGGTTGCCGGCGGGCTGCTTTTATTTGTCATTGCGGTACGGCTTTTATTGCCAGGCAGCGGTAAGAGTTTTCTCACTAATGGCCACGATAAAGACGTCGGGGTTTTTCCTTTGGGGACACCCTTAATTACCGGGCCAGCAGTTTTAACCACAACAATCATCATGTTGGATAGTTTTGGTTTAGTGGCAACTTTTGTTTCATTGGTAATAAACATGGCGATCGTCTGGGTTACACTGGTAAAAGCGGATTTTTTCATGAATATGATGGGCCAGGGAGGAACGCGGGCTTTTTCTAAAATTATGTATATACTTCTCGCGGCAATTGGCGTAATGATGGTAAGAAAGGGTTTTATCGGGTTTCTTAGCTTGGTGCCTTTAAAATGATGAAAAAAGTCTTGACATTTATTATGGCCGGTGGAAAAGGTGAAAGGCTCCTGCCTTTAACCAGGGACCGCACAAAACCCGCAGTTCCTTTTGGCGGTATTTATCGGATCGTTGATTTTACCTTGAGTAATTGTATTAATTCCGGATTACGCAGGATCTATGTACTCACGCAATATAAATCTGCGTCCTTACAAAGGCATATCCGCTTGGGCTGGAATATCCTACCTTCAGAACTCGACCAGTTTGTAGAATTATTGCCGGCGCAGCAAAGAATCGGAGAAAGCTGGTATCTAGGCACTGCTGATGCGATTTATCAGAATTTTTATACCGTAGAGATGGATAGATCTGATGAAGTGCTGATTTTAGCCGGCGACCATGTCTACAAGATGAATTATTATACAATGATTGATTTTCACCGCCAGGTTGACGCAGATCTGACTGTTGGCGTTGTAGAAGTAAACAAAGACCGGTCCGCGCATTTAGGTGTAGTTGAAGTTGATAGCATGGGTAGAGTCAAGGGGTTTGAAGAAAAGCCAAAAATCCCAAAAACTATTCCTCATAACCCGGAAAAGATTTATGCCTCAATGGGCATATACGTATTTAAAAATGAAATTTTAGCGCAGGAATTACAGGAAGATGCCAAAAAACCTAATTCTTCACATGATTTCGGAAAAGATATTATTCCTCAGATGCTTAAAAAGGGATTAAAGGTGGCGGCCTTTAACTTCATCGACGAGAATAAAAAAGAAGCAAAATACTGGAGGGATATCGGAACGATAGATGCTTATTATGAGGCAAACATGGACCTGATTGAAGTTGACCCGGTATTTAATTTATATGACAGAGAATGGCCGATCAGGACATTCCAAGAACAGTTTCCTCCGGCAAAAACCGTTTTTTCCGGAGATGAAGTTGCTGGCCGGATAGGCCTAGCGCTTAATTCCTTGGTTTCCGGTGGATGCATCATTAGTGGTGGGCGGATCGGAAGTTGCATCGTATCGCCAAATGTCAGAGTAAATAGCTATTCTCAGGTTTACGACTCTATCCTTATGGAAGGCGTTAATGTCGGCAGGTACGCCAAAATCAAAAGGGCAATTATTGATAAAGATGTGACCATCCCGCAGGGAATGGTTATCGGCTATGACTTAGACGAAGATAAAAAAAATTTCTTTGTTAGTGATTCTGGTATTGTGGTAGTAGCAAAGGGGACAGAGATAAAATGATCAGAAAAGCAAAAATAGGGGATATTAAATCAATTCAAAATCTAATTAATTTTTTTGCCAAAAAAGATCTGATGCTTGCCCGCTCTTTAAATGAACTCTATGAAAATATCCGGGATTTCTGGGTATATGAAGAAAAAGGAAAGGTTTTAGGCTGCGCTGCGCTGCATATTTCCTGGGATAATTTGGCAGAAATTAAATCTTTGGCAGTAGCAAAAAATAAACAAGGCAAAGGGATCGGCCAAAATTTAATTCAGGCCTGCCTTGAAGAAGCAAAATTTTTAGGGGCAAAACAGATTTTTGTGCTTACCTATAGGTCAGATTTTTTCAAAAAATTAGGCTTTAAGCGGATCAAAAATTCAGAGCTTCCCCATAAAATCTGGGCTGAATGCATCAACTGCTGTAAATTCCCCAATTGCCAAGAAGTTGCGATGATCAAACAGCTATAAATCAAAATTGTCACCCGACTTTATAGGACAAGTCGGTGCGCATCTCTATGTAGGGAGGAAAAATGGATTATCTTTTAACTGATGAACAAAAAATGATTCGCGATCTAGCGCGAAAAATTGCCGTGGAAAAAATCCGGCCGGTAGCTGCCAAATACGACCAGAGCGAAGAATACCCTTGGGATGTGATCAAAGTGATCGCTGACTCCGGGTTGTTCGGGTTATTTATCCCTGAAGAATATGGTGGCATGGGAACCGGTGTTTTAAACCTTTGTATCGCAACTGAAGAATTATCCCGTGCCTGCGGAGGCATTGCAGTTTGCTATGCAGCCAGCGCATTAGGAACATTTCCCATTGTGCTTTTTGGAACCGATGAGCAAAAGAAGAAATATCTTCCGGACCTATCCAATGGTAAAAAAGTCGCGGCCTTTGGGATCACTGAGCCAGAAGCAGGGTCTGACGCCTCAGCAATTAAGACTACCGCGAAAAAAGAAGGTGACCACTATATTTTAAACGGGCTAAAGCATTTTATTACCAATGGCGGAGACGCAGAGACCTATGTTGTGATTGCCATGACTGATAAAACTAGGGGCGCACGCGGCGCATCTGCTTTTATCGTTGAAAAAGGCACCCCGGGTTTTAGCTTTGGAAAAAAAGAAGATAAATTCGGTATCCGCGCCTCGTCAACCAGGGAACTTATTTTTACTGATTGCAAGATCCCAAAAGAAAACTTGCTCTCTAAAGAAGGTATGGGATTTATCGTGACGATGAAAACTTTCGATATGTCGCGGCCAGGAGTCGCTGCACAAGCACTTGGTATAGGGCAGGGGGCTTTGGACCTAGCTGTAAAATATGCCAAAGAAAGGGTTCAGTTTGGAAAACCGATCTCCAGTTTTCAAGGGATCCAATGGATGATTGCTGATATGGCCACAGAAATCGAAGCGGCCCGTGCATTAATTTATTCAGTCGCAAGAATGGTAGATGCTGGAATGACCGGTGTTTCTAAAGAATCGGCAATGGCTAAAATGTTTGCCTCTGATGTGGCAATGAAGGTTAGCCTTGATGCTTTACAGATCTTTGGCGGTTACGGATACATGAAGGATTACCCGATTGAAAAATATGTGAGAGACGCCAAGATTACACAAATATATGAAGGCACAAATCAGATCCAGCGTAATATCATAGCACTACAAGTAATAAAAGAAGCTGCTAAAATATGAATATCATTGTCTGTATAAAGCAAGTTCCGGAAACTACCGAAGTGAGGATCAATCCGGAAACCAATACCCTTATCCGTGAAGGTGTCAAATCCATTATTAATCCTTTTGATATGTACGCCATAGAAGAAGCAATCCGGCTGAAGGAGAAATTTGGCGGTAAGATTACGGTAATTTCTATGGGCCCACCTCAGGCAGATGCCGCTTTAAGAGAAGCGATTTCCTTAGGAGCAGATGAAGGTGTTTTAGTCTGCGATCGTGCTTTTGCAGGAAGCGATACTTGGGCAACAAGTTATACCCTTTCACAGGCAATCAAAAAATTAGGAGAATTTGACCTGATTATTTGTGGCAAACAGGCTTCTGATGGCGATACTGCGCAGGTTGGACCGGGAATTTCTACACATCTAGATATCCCACAGGTCACTTATGTAAAAAAAATTGAAGAGGCTAAAGATAATTCCTTGCGCGTAGAAAGAATGCTGGAAGAAGGATTTGAAATTATCGAAACTCCTTTACCTGCGCTGTTAACAGTGGTAAAAGAAATAAATGAACCTAGGTTACCCTCTTTAAAGGGCCTAATGCGCGCAAAGAGCGCTAAAATCACCTTGCTTACGCAAAAAGAATTAAATTTGGACAGCCAAAGTATTGGCCTTTGCGGCTCACCAACTCAAGTAGTAAAAATCTTCACACCCCCACAGAGAACCGGCGGCCAAATGCTTAAAGGCGAAATCCCGGAAATTGCCCAACAGCTGGTAAATCTAATTAAAGACGAGGTATATTAATTATGCCCATCATCAAGATTATTTCTGAAAAATGTACCGGTTGCTCATTATGCGTAAAGGTTTGCCCCTTTGATGCCATCCGAATCATGGAAAAAAAAGCGGCCATTGACCTAAATAAATGCAATCTTTGCGGCGCGTGTGTGCATGCCTGTAAATTTAAGGCAATAGTTCTGGAAAAACCACAACCTACCTGCGTACTTCCCGATATAAAAGATTATAAGGGCATCTGGGTATTCATAGAGCAGAAGAACAGTAAGGTACAGTCTGTGGCTTATGAGCTTCTAGGAAAGGCGCGTGAATTAGCGGGAAAGTTAAATTGTGATGTGAGTGGCGTTTTAATCGGTAACAAATTAGACGACCAACTAGATGAATTAATCTGGCACGGCGCGGATAATATCTATCTGGTTGAAGCTCCGGAAATCTTTAATTTTCAGGACGAGCCTTACACTAATATCCTTGTAAAGCTAGTACAAAAATATAAGCCAGAGATCTTACTTTGCGGAGCAACCTCAATCGGCCGTTCCTTAATTTCCCGGGTTGCGATTAAGATTAAGGCCGGGCTGACGGCAGATTGCACTGGTTTAGATATCGACCCGGAAAAGAAAATTTTATTACAGACCCGCCCGGCATTTGGCGGTAATATCATGGCGACAATTATTTCTCCTAATTATCGCCCGCAGATGGCTACGGTCAGGCATAAAGTCATGCAACCGATTACCCCGGATAAAAAACGTAAAGGAAAAATCATCAGAGAAAGTTTTGACCTTTGCGTGTATGCCTCCCGGACAAAACTCCTCGATATTGTCGAAGAAATTGAAACACTGGTCAATATCTCGGAAGCAGATATTATTATCTCCGGAGGTAGAGGAATTGGAGGCAAGGATAATTTTAAAATCTTAGAAGAACTTGCCCATGTTTTAGGGGCAGCTGTAGGTTCTTCGCGCGCCGCGGTAGATTCCGGATGGATCGCCTATTCTCACCAGGTCGGGCAAACCGGCAGGACCGTTGCCCCAAAGATTTATTTTGCCTGTGGTATTTCCGGGCAAATTCAGCATCTCGTGGGAATGCAATCATCAAAAATCATCGTTGCGATTAACAAAGACGCGGATGCCCCAATCTTTAAAGTTTCCACCTACGGAATTGTTGGCGACCTTTTTCAAATCATCCCCGCCTTAAGCAAGCAATTTAAAGAAACCTTAAAAAAATAGCCTTTTTGCGCAAATTGGGCTTAAGAAAACGTTTACATTTTTTCCTAATTTTTTCTTGCATTTTGCAAAAAACCTGTCAAACTTTAACTAAGAGGTTAATTTTAAACAAGTTTTAGTGCAACCTAATAAAATAATGGCTAATACTACATTTAATGAAAAACGCACTTGCCCAAGATTCCCCGTCAGTATTCCAATTACAATTCAAGATTCTTCCCGCAACCAAAAAATTAGCGCGCATACCTGTGACATTAGTACTAAAGGGCTTTGTTTGTTAGTGGATGTGGCGATCCCCGAAGGTATCCATTTAGATTTATCGCTGCAAATGCTCGACGATAAAAATGATATCACTAAAAAAGGTAAAGTAGTCTGGTCATCTAAGCTTGAATCAGGAAAATACCGCATTGGTATTTCATTAGAAGATCAAAAATTAGAAGCTATTCCAATAGTCCTACGTACAATCATGTCACGTAGAATCAGCTATTAACCTATTTTCATAAATCATTAATTTACAATAAGTTACGGCGCCAGAGTAATCTGGCGATTTTTTTTGCGATTAAAGCCTAAAAATCCATTATAGTTCTAGCATATATATGTTAATAAATGTTAAGATTTTCCTTGACAAAAAATATTTATTTTTTTATAATATGTACGAAAATGAGAGGTAAATAATGATACTAAATAGCGGTTTAATGACCATTGATGACCTGGCAAATTATTTGAAAGTGACGCGTAGGACGATCTATGAATGGTTAAAACATAATAAAATCCCCGCGGTCAAAATTGTCGGGCAGTGGCGCTTTAAAAAAGATAAAATTGATGCCTGGATAGAAGGGAGAACAAATGTACTTTAAGAAATTAGAGCTCATTGGTTTTAAATCCTTTGCCGATAAAACTACTCTACATTTTGAACCAGGCATTACCGCTGTGGTCGGGCCGAATGGATGCGGAAAATCAAATATTTTTGATTCCATTCGCTGGGTTCTCGGAGAACAATCAATCAAGGAATTACGCGGTAGCCAATCACAGGATGTCATATTTAACGGAAGCGACTCAAAAGAAGCTTTAGGATTAGCAGAAGTCACACTTACCTTTGACAATACAAATAAATATTTCAATGTTGATACAAATGAGGTGGCGATCTCTAGAAGAATATTTCGTTCCGGAGAAAGTGAATATCTTTTAAACAAACAGCAGGTGCGCCTAAAAGATATTCTTGACCTGTTGATGGGTACAGGAATTGGTTCAGAAAGCTATTCCCTGGTACAGCAGGGCAAAATTGACCTCGTCTTAAGCTCCCGTCCGGAGGATAGAAGGCTGGTTTTCGACGAAGCATCAGGAATCACAAAATATAAGACTCAGAAAAGAGAAGCACTAAGGAAGCTAGAAGAAACAGAACAAAACCTTTTAAGGCTAAATGACATCATAATCGAGGTAAAACGGCAGATTGGTTCTCTCGAACGCCAGGCCAATAAAGCACGTAGGTACAAGGAAGTTTTCGAAGAATTAAAAACTAAGGAAGTTAGCCTTGGGCTGCTACAAAAAAATCAAATCCTTAAACTAAAAGATGCCTTGGTAACAGAATTGCGTAATCTGGAACTAAAAGAATCGCAGATTCTAGAAACAATCAAGGAGCAGGAATCTAAAATTATCACCCGACAGGGAGAGATTAAAGACTTGGAAGATTGCCTGATGAGTATAAAAAATCTAATCTTAAATCTGGAAAACCAGATCTCTCGGAATTCCGAACGCATTAACGTAAACCAGGAAAGAATCCTCGAGCTGGAAGAAAGAAAAAAGTACCTGCAGGAACAGCTGGAGCAACTAAGGAAAAGATTAGTTCTTGATGAAGAGAAGCTAAACAATATGAAATCAGAATTTGCTAGCATAGAAAAGAAAATAGAAGATAAAAAGACCTCTCTTAATAATAAGCAACTTGAACTGGATACAGTTGTTTCAAATATTAAAAGCGCCTTAGAAATAATCGCCCTGGCAAAAAAACAAATCCTTGAGATAGCGGCAAATATTGCCTCTGTAAAAAATAATATCGCGGAGTTAATCTCTCAGCAACAAATCTATCTGGCACGAAAAAAACGTTTGGATATCGAAAAAATCAAGGTTAACGAAGAAAAATGGCTGGTAAATGAGGCTTTAAATAAAATCAACCAAGAAGTTGAAATTGCCGAAAGAAATTTTTCTGAAATTACTCAGCAGCTATCCGGGGTAAAGGGCCAGCTGGAAAACGAAGAAAGATTATTGGGTTCTATCGGGGCAAATATCCAGGAACTGGAAAATCAAAACTTGAAATTACAATCTCAAAAAGAATTCTTAGAAAAACTAAAAACTAAATATGATGATATCACAGAAGCAATGAATGCCGTAATTTACCTGGATAAATTGCCTCCGGAAAAAATCAGCGGACTGGTAGTAAAGATCAATGATTTTTCGCCAAATGCAGATAACAAATTATCAGGAGAAGCAAAATCATTCGAACTAGACGCTACTAAAGTCCTAGAGGAAATCAATAAAATCCAGCACAAACTAGATTCGCTAAAAGTCATTAAAAACCTTAAAGAGAGTAGCATTGCCGGTTTTAAAAAAGATACGTCAGAGATAGAGCTGTCTCTACGTAAGCAAGAAATCGACTTACTTGATAAAAAAACGATGCAAAAAAATTCCCTTGAACAGACAGATAAAATCAGGCAAGAGGAAGAGATCATTGCCATTGAACTATCTGAAGTAGCGAACGAACTCTTACAAATACAGGAAAAACTAAACGTGCAGGGTTTAGAATTATCCGATGTCGAGAAAAAACAAAAAGATAACGAAGAGCAGATCCAAAAAGAGCAAAATAATATCAATACAAATAACTTCCAAAAAGAAGAAACGCTGGTAACCATTGCGCAAACTAAAACTGAGATTGATGGCCTCTTGAACCGGATCAATTCGGACAAAGACGCTTTAAAGATGGTTGAAGACACCTATAATCAGGAAAAGGAAAATATTCTGGTCCTAAAAAATAAAGCTCAGGAAGAAGAATCCAGGCGCCTGGTCCTAGAGGCAGAGATTAACGAGTTAAATGAGAAAAAATCCCTGGATCTTAAAAATATTGAAACCCAAAATTTGCTCCTACAGGAAAAGGACGCCGATTATAAAAAGATTAGCGAAGATTCCGGAGGCGATTTAAGCGCTATAGAAACACAAAGAAAAGAACTCGATTCTTTGAAAAACCGGTTATATGTATTACAAATGCAGAATAAGGACCTCGATTTTAAATTTTTGAGCCTAAAAGAAAGGATTCTCCAGGGTTATAAAATTGACCTAGAGGCAGTGCTTGACCCCGCCCCGGAGATTGAGGAAACCAGTGTTTCTACGCAAATCCAACAACTAAAAGAAAAACTCGATTCTTATGGTACGGTAAATTTGGTTGCAATTGAAGAATATGACGAATTAAAAAAACGCTATGATTTCTTGACCCAGCAGCAGACCGACCTTGTAACTGCCAAAGAAGCCTTACATAGCGCGATCTTGAAAATTAACCGCACTACAAAACAAATGTTTATAGAAACCTTCGAAAAGGTAAAAGTGGAATTCCGTAACTATTTTAGATTGCTTTTTAATGGTGGAGACGCGCAGCTTTTTTTAACCGATGAACAAGACCCCTTGGAGTCGGGGATCGAAATTATTTGCCGGCCTCCGGGTAAAAAACTACAGAACGTGCTATTACTTTCAGGTGGTGAAAAATCGCTATCGGCAATTGCATTGATTTTCGCGATTTTTAAAATCAAACCTGCGCCATTTTGTATTTTAGACGAAATCGATGCCGCTTTAGATGAAGCAAACGTAGATCGCTATTCCAAAATGCTGCACGAATTTTCCCATATTTCCCAGTTTATTGTCATTACACACAATAAAAAGACTATAGCCAATGCAGATATTATGTATGGCATTACAATGCAGGAATCCGGGGTATCAAGGATTGTCTCGGTAAAGTTTGCCAAAGAAAAAACAGTACAAAACAAAGAGCCAGAAGCTGTGCCAGAACCGGTCTAAGCCTAACTTCTCCTTAACAACAAGTATTATTCTTACCTTTATTTTTTGCCTGATAGAGGACTTTATCGCAGAAATTAGTTAATTCCGAGGGGCTAGAACCATCTTTGGGGAAAGTGGCAATTCCTATACTTACGGTAAGCTTTTTGCTGGGGAGGATCTCTTCATGTACAAAAGAATGTTTCTCAATATCCTGCCTTAAGCGCTCAGCAATCATAAAGGCCTCAGGCTTGTCGGTTTGAGGTAAAATCATCGTAAATTCTTCTCCGCCATAACGACAGACAAAATCCATCTTCCTGGATTGATTTTTTAGTAAACTTGCCAGATCCTTTAAAATCCTGTCTCCTGCCTGATGACCCAAGCTATCATTATAGATTTTGAAATCATCAATATCCAACATAATCAAGCTCAAATTCTTGTGTATTGCTTTTGTTTTTTCAATTTCTGTCTGAAGCAGGTATTGAAAATAGCCATGGTTCCAGAGTTCGGTAAGCGAATCGGAATGCGCACGCAGCACTGTTTTTTCGTACAGCTGTGAATTCTCAATTGCTAAACCAGCCTGGTTAGCGAGCATAATCAACATCCGTATATCGTCTTTGCTAATTGGTTTTTTATTAATAAAGTTATCGGCCATAATGATTCCGTTTACTTTATCTTTGGCCTTTAAGGGAACTAATACGAATTCATCACTGCGTAAATTATTAATAATCGGGGTATTACTGTAATTTTTTATCGTTTCCTTGGTTAAATGCAAAGGCATTCCTTCTAATGCTACTAGTGCCAGAAGGTTTTGGTTCTTATCATGCAGAGGCACCTTTAAATTACGGATCTGACGGTTAAATCCGGTTTCTAAAACAGTGTCGGAAAATTTAAAAACACTAATCAAATCTTCAAGGTCCATTTTTTCCTGTTCGATCTGCTTCCAGACGCGGTTTGCTTCTTCGCCATTTTCCGGGCCAATGCCCATTTTACCTTCGATCAAACCATCATTTTCATTCACTAAAAAGAGGACAGACCGGTTAAAACCTAATCCCGCATGCGCGGTAACACCGGTTAAAATGATATAAAGGATCTCATCGAGCTTAAGCGTTGTACGCATGGCGTTGGAAATTTCATAAAGGATTGCCAGCTCTGACTTTGTCCGCTCAATCTCAAGTTTAGTTTTCTCTAATTCGTCCATAATGTTAGTAAATGTAGCATATTTTTACTGTAGCGTCAAGAAGAGTTATATCCTGCCTAAATCGCTATTATTTCGCGTCTGTCTTGTCTGTGCTTTCGCGGGGACGCTCGCCTTTTCCCGGCGTGAAAATGCTCGCTCCGGTCGGCTGCGTCGCTCTCCCGCAGCCGGGCCCTCTATAAAGGGCTGTTTTTTTAATTAAGGATCCATCTGCGGGAACCGTGCCCGCTCCTTGCCTCCAGGCCCCGCTCAACCACAGCCAAGGACAGCCGCTTACTACAAATATTTGGTAAATGTTATGTGCTCTGCTGGAGCGTGCATAAGAAAACTTTTGGCAAACGTGCACAAGGATTTACGCCGAACGAGAGGTCGCGTTGACCTGCGTGAGCATACTGCCCGAAAGTGAGGCGTAAACCGTAGTGCACGGCAAAAAGTTTTCAGCACGCGAAAGCAGGCACATAACATTGGTAATTGGAATATTACAAGTATTATTGACACCCCATATAATCAATGCTATACTTAGCGTTTGATAAGAGGCAAAAAATCCAAAAAGAAGGGAGATGATTACATTGCCAGAGATTGAAGTGAGAAAGGACGAATCATTTGAATCTGCTTTGCGCAGGTTTAAAAGACAGATCGAACAGGAAGGCATTTTAAAAGAAATCCGTGAACGCAAGCATTACGAAAAGCCCAGCGAACGAAAACGCAAAAAAGCCAGGAGAAAAAGATAGAAAATATGGCTTTAGCGCTTTCTACTTCCTGGAATGCTGCACGTTTAAATAATGCAAAAAAACTGATCTTTAAAATAAAAAACCTTGGATTTAATCAGGTTGAACTAGGATTTAACCTGAGTTCTTCCATGGTTAAAGATATCAGACAGCTTGTAAAAAAGAAGCAGATTCAGGTGGTAAGCCTGCATAATTTTTGCCCTGTTCCCGACGAGGTTACGCGTTTAAAAGCATTGCCCGATTATTATTCGATGTCTTCTACGAATGAAAGAATAAGAAAAAAATCCGTCAAGCAGGCAAAAATTACTATTGATACGGCAAAACTCCTCGCAGCCTCGGCAGTGGTCCTACATTGCGGAAGGGTGGAAATACCCGACCAAACGCGTAAATTAATCGAGCTATATTCTGCAGGCAGAAAAAACAGTAAAGAATATAAAATACTTAAGGAAAAGGCAATTAAAGAAAGAAATTTGCTGGCAAAGCCTTATCTTGAGAATACGTTAAAAAGCCTAGAAGAACTAAATAAATACGCGCAGAAAAAAAATATATTGCTGGGGATCGAAACAAGGTTTTATCTCCGGGAAATCCCGTCTTTTGCGGAAATTGGCATAATTTTAAAAAAGTTCCGGCATTCCAATATTTATTACTGGCATGATACCGGACATGCCCAAGTAATGGAAAATCTAGGGCTTGCCAAGCACAAAGAATTCCTTAAGCTTTACGCAAAATACATGATCGGAGTCCATTTGCATAATATCCGCGGATGCTCTGATCATCAGGCCCCTTTAAAAGGAGATTTTGATTTCAGTTTCTTAAAGCCTTACTTAAAGAAAGCCACACTTAAGGTAATTGAAGCGCATTATCCGGCATCCGGAAAAGATCTAAAAGCAGGTAAAATATATTTAGAAAAGGTACTCGGTGAAAGAAGATAATATCCGTCAGGCACGTTTTGCAGGGCAATTTTACCCTTCCGGCGTAAAAGAATTAAATAGCCGGATTTCCGGTTTCCTCGATAAAGAAAATAAAAAGCAGGATTGTATTGCCTGTATCTTGCCGCATGCTGGTTATGACTACTCAGGAAATGTAGCTGCTCAGACGGTTTCCCGGATCAAGCTAAAAGAGAAAATCATTCTCCTTGGGCCAAATCATACCGGAGCCGGTAGCGACTTTAGTATTATGACACAGGGGGGGTGGGAAACACCGCTTGGCGAAATTAAAATAGACCAAGCTTTAGCAGAAGCGCTTTTAAAAGAGGCCCCCGAACTAAAAATTGACACAAAAGCACACGCAAATGAGCATTCCCTAGAAGTAGAATTACCTTTTTTGCAGTATTTTAAAACAAATTTCCAAATTATTCCGATTGCTTTTTTATCCGATAATCTACTAGCTCTAAAAAAAATGGGCCAGGCAATAGCCTCCTGCATAGAAAAACTTAAGATTAAGGATTCGACTTTAATCGTTGCCAGTTCTGATATGACACATTATGAACCGCAGGCACAGGCAGAGAAAAAGGACCATCTGGCTATAGAGGCAATCCTACAATTAAATGAAGAAAAATTATTCCAGCTGATCAATCAATATAATATTACGATGTGCGGGTTTGCCCCGGTAATTGCCATGCTTAGCGCAGCCAAAAGCCTGGGTGCGAAAAAAGGGGAATTAGTCAGGTACCAAACCAGCGGTGACACAACCGGGGATACTTCTGCGGTTGTTGGTTATGCTGGGGTAATTATTTATTAAATCAAGGAGGGGCTGTTAGCCAAAAATTATGGACGAAATGAATAAAAATATTGACGAGACCTGGAAAGAAACTGTGGCAAAAGAAAAGGAAAATTTAACCAAAGAAGGTAAATTTTCACCTCCTGAACCTGACTTTAACTTTTTTATTACCACCTTAGCACTTCAGGCCTCAATTTCTCTAGGTGTAGTGCCTAATCCTAGCACCAATAAAAGCGAAGAAGATATTTTTCAGGCAAAATTTCTCATTGATACCCTAGGAATGCTTAAAGAAAAAACCAAAGGTAATTTAAGCGAGGAAGAACTGAAATTTTTAGAAAATATCCTCTACGAATTAAGGATGCAGTATGTCACAAAGCAAAAAACTTCACCCACCCCCGATAAGGAGGAAAAGAAAAATGATAGATAAAGAGTTATTGGAAATTTTGGCTTGTCCTGCCTGCAAAAGCGACGTAGAACTAAAGGATGATAAGATCGTCTGCACAAAATGCCACAAAAAATACCCGATTAAAGACGGAATTCCTATTATGTTGATTGACGAGGCGCAAGACTAACTAAAAATGAAAAAAATACTTGTTATCCATGGCCCAAATTTAAACCTTTTAGGAACCCGGGAGCCGGCAATTTACGGTAAGGTA
>Ga0105164_10000548_pt1 | contig 26032 bp, 26 predicted proteins | sample VDWuncwatermetaG_FD_89674 | JGI IMG/M metagenome (GOLD analysis project Ga0105164, IMG submission 89674) | Wastewater microbial communities from Netherlands to study Microbial Dark Matter (Phase II) - VDW unchlorinated drinking water | ecosystem: Environmental > Aquatic > Freshwater > Drinking...
CTGCGGTTAAACATAGCCCCTTTTAATTTATCTTTTTTTGCCGCTGAATCTCGAGACCCATATGCTCACCTCATACAAAAATAGCATTGGAATCGCCAAGGCCGTCATATTAAAAACATCTGGAGTGGGGGTGACGACGGCGGCTATAATAAATATGATTATCACCGCGTATTTCCAAACCCTGCGCAAAAAACGGTGATTAATAAGGCCGATTTTCGACAACAGATAACTTAAAACCGGCATTTCAAAAACAAGTCCGCAGCCCAAAACTAAACCCAACACAAAAGATATATAACTCGAAACCGAGATCATCGGCTCTAACGTGTCCCTGGAAAAACCAAGAAGAAATTTAAGGGCCGTCGGCAGCAATATAAAAAACCCGAAAGACGCGCCGCATATAAATGCCCCGACTGATGAGAATAAAAATAAGAACCCGCGCCTTCTTGTGTTATATGCGATGGCCGGGGCAATAAACGCCCATAATTGGTATAGTATCACCGGCATAGACAGCATTAACCCTATAAAAAAAGCGATCTTAATGTGGATCAAAAAAGCCTCAGGGGGGCTAAAAAAAACCAGCCTCGGTATCATGCCCGAACTCGGGGCTTTTAAGATCGCCAGCGCGCGGGGGGCAAATGGAAAAGCGAAAACGCTAAAGATGATAACCAATACCAAAGACACGATGATTCTTCGGCGCAGCTCTTCAAGGTGCTCTACGAGTGTCAGTTCCTTATCCATAGGCCACAAGGCCATGCTTTGGCCTCCTTTGGCCAAAGCCATAGGTCATTGCCATCTATTTTTTCTCCTCAGGTTTTGTATCCAGATCTATATCTTTCATACCCTTTTTAAACTCGCTTATGGTCTTTCCGACGGCCTTACCTATCTCAGGCAGTTTAGCCGCTCCGAATACCAACAGGCAGATCAAGAGTATCACCAGCAGTTCCGGCATTCCTATTCCGAACATTTTTACCACCTCCGTCCCTTATCGCTATTCAACGACGATCTCTCCACTCATATGCATATGCTCGTTAGAGCACCACACCGTGCAGAAGAAAGGAAATGCGCCTTTTTTATCCGCCATAAACTTAACTATCACAACCTCGCCGGCTTTGATTTCGTTAATCGGCGGATCAAGATTAAAATCCGGCAGGGCAAACCCGTGGCTTACAGTTTCAATATTACGGATATAAAGCTTTACCTCTTTCCCGTAAGGCACATATATCTTTCGTGGATGCCAGATGCCGTCCTTTCCCCGCGATATCCAGTTCCCGTTAAGTGGTGAGCGGGCAATAAGCTCAACAGTATAAAATTGTTTTCGCTTAAAATTCTCAATGGCAAAGACGCTGACAATCGTTACCACTGTTGCCAGAATCATAAGAGCAACCGCTATTCTTTCCTTATTCTTGTTCATATCTTTATCCAATATAAAGCCACAAAAATGCTAACGTAGTCAAGGTCAAGAATACGAGTATGGGAATCCATCCTCTTTTAGCCTGCGCTTCATCAGGATAGGTTTGCCTGGCAAGGCGAAAACCGTAGGCAAGAGAGAACAAGTAAAGTATCACCAGGGTCAACCCCTGTAAATAACCTAAGCTTCCGGTAAACACCGGGGTCCAGGGAAAGTTCTTGGTGCCAAATAAATTCCATCCCCAGCTAAACGGATCTGAAATAATATGCAGGATATAGCTGCCGTTGGGAAGAATTATACCGATGCTAAAGGCAATCCATACCCCTAAGCCTAATGGCACGAGGGTATAGGAAAAATTGGTAAATATCTTCCTTAAAGATACCTCCTTTGCGCCGCTAAAAAGCTTAGAAAGCCAGCTAAAGAAAAAGAAAATTGCCGGCACAATCAAAAGACTGAAAGCGCTATGCAGGCTGATAAAAGTCAGGTATCCTTTTAAAGAAGCACCCCTAACCATATCCTTCAACACTCCCCAGGGCCCCTGCATAGTCAGGAAAAAAACCATGGCAATACCTAACATTATAAATGCCTTCCAAGCTTCATCCAGGCCGCGCTTTTCGTCTACCAGTAAATCCACTCCCGGCGGGCGTAAATTAAAACCCATATTGTCATGCGGACAACTCTTAAAACACTCAAGACACATTCCACAGTAGGTATTTTTAGTGAAATGAAAAGGGGCAAGCATCCAGGGACAACCGTGGCCGCATTCATTACCCACAAAACAAGTCTTGACTTTATGGTTCTTGCAGATTTCCGGGTCCTTTCTCCTTACCTCAGCCATGGCAAACTGGGAATATAAACCTTGGAAACCTGACACCGGGCACACATACAGGCAGAAACTGCGTTTCTCAAAGATGATCCCAATAATAAATGCCAGCAGGATAATCCCTCCCAAGAGAATAAAGGTTGCCAGAGGCCTGACGGTAAAAAATCCGGTGAAAAAGGTAGTTACCAGAAAGAGGATATTCATCACCCACATATTTTTAAGGGCCTTGGGCCATTTTAAATTTAAACCGTTAAGTTTCCCCGTGTTCACATTGAATAATGCCCCTCTTTGCAGCCAATCGCTAAAAATAGGAAACGGACACATCAAACACCAGGCCCTGGAGAAGATCGGCACCAGCACAAACATCAGCATTACCCACCAAAGTATCCAAACAATCATTATCCCGAAATTATAATTTCCCGCGGAAAATCCTCCGATAAGCCCGGCGATCAGGATAATAACAAAAATAAATAAATTAAATATAATTGCCAGCAATGGAAACCAGCGAGATTTAAAAAGGGCCCTGATGAGCTTAAATTTAGTAAGCTCAAATCTCCAGCTCAAATCCACTAATCCGAATAACTTATCCTTGGACATTTTGTTTTTTGCATAGAAAGGTGGTTAAGAACGCGATTACCCCTATGCCTAAAACTATTCCCCCGTACATCCAGAAACGGGAATTCGGCCCAACTATCATATACCCAACCATATAAGGATGAAACTCCCCGCAGGTTACCGAACAACGAAAGGTAAATCTCCCCGGCTTATCCGCGACAAATTTCAGGCTTCCCTCCTGTCCGGGATGGGCTGAGGTTCTAATCCCATAGCCATCCAAAAAGAAACCGTGATGCACATCTTCGCTGATAAGACGAATCCTTACCAGATCTCCTTTATTGACCCGGATAATATTGGGAGTATAGGAAAATTTCTTGGCCCTAATCTCAAAGAATTTTTCGCTCTGAGCGAAAGAATTCCAAAAAGAAAATAGGAAATAGAAAGTAGAAAGCAAAAAACATATCTTAATTATTTTACTCGGCGCACTCATACCATACCTCTTGATTTGAATAAATTTACTTTTTCTTCACGGACCGAGAGATTAAAGACAAAGGAAGCTAAAATTAAGATACCGGCAATAATCAGAAAAGAGAGTTGATAGCTAAGGTGTCCCAAAAGTAATCCTGCCAAAATAGGACCCGAAGCATGCCCTATATCTGATATCGTGCCAAAGGTTCCCATAGCCGCGCCATAATGTCTTTCTTTGCAGAATTCAGCTACCATAGCTGCTGAGGAAGAAGTTACAAATGCCTCACCCATACCAAATACAAGAGCTAAAAATAGCAAAAAATAAAAATTTTGTGCAAGGGGAATACAAGCAAGAGGAATTGCGCAAATCCACATCCCGGAGAAGACAATTGGCTTTCTGCCGTATCGATCGGATATTTTTCCCATGATTGGTTTTGCCAAAATAGTAGTAAGAATCTGTGCTCCCCAGATAATCCCCGCCTGAAATACATTTAGGCCAGCGATAGTAACTGCGTAGATGGGCAAGAATGCCTCCAAGGCCCCTACGGAGAGGTTCTGGATACCCTCCATGTTACTAGTAATAACTACTCTATAATCACTGATTGCCTCTTTTATGCCCTTGGAGAACTTCTGCCAGCTCTGGTTAAGGGATGTTTTATCTCTGCTGGCTTCAATCTTTCCACGAGTAAAAAGCTTAAGTGTAAATAATAATGAGATCAGGCCAAAGAGTCCGCAGATAAAATAGGCCATATGAAAATGACTTAAAGAAGGGCCGCTTCCTTTAGGCAGGTAATAGAGAATAAAACCACCTAAAGGGGCTCCAAGAAGGGTACCAATAATGGTAATAGAAGAAAACCAGGAGAGTCTTTCTCCTTTTTGTCCGCCAGCAGTATCCATAATCAGCGCCATAGCTACGGGGCCATAGACTGAAGTAGCCAGCCCATGAAAAAATCTGATTCCCACTAATTGCCAGTAATTACTTATAAGAAGATAAGCAAAGGGGGTTAAAGCAAAAACCAGAATACCAACTAAAAGCATTTGGTACCGGCCATAGATGTCGGAAAGAGCGCCCACTGGTAATTTAAAAAATATACCAGTAATAGTAGAGGCGCCCACTACAAATCCAATAGCCTCGGGTTTAGCGCCTAAGGTTAGAGCGAATAAAGGAAGTACAGGGGTTCTTGCCATAGCATAACTTAAACGAGCAAAGAATCCTATTGTACATAAGGCAACAAAAGGAGAATGCAGTTTCTTTATCACTTAAAAAGCCCAAAATATTGAAAGTTTCCTTTCATCCTGTGCTCCATACCCTCTTTGAGATGCAACACAAACTCCCCAATTGCTTCTTCTCCCCATTCTTCACGTACATATCTTATGTTCTCAGGGATTTTTGAGATATCATGGATCCCCGGGGCCTTTACTTTGTCATCGTCGATCCAGCGATGGAGTTCCTCATATTCTTTTCCTGTTCTTTGTTTGCTATTCCTTAAATGTACCTCTAACGGCGGCATGTTTTAGCTCCTTTTTTGCTGGTTTCTCATTTAATATCTAACTCTATCCAATCCGATATGGATTTTCTTCCGCCGCGGTCGCCTTTTGAGCCGTCCCAGATTGCCAAAGCGGAAATCATCTTTCCCTGTTTAAAGTTGGCGCCGTCTTCAGTCTCTTTCGCGGTTAAAGAACGTTTAAATACTACCGCCCATACCCCATTCTCCCACATACCTCTTCCCATTACTTCTTGAATTTCCTTGGGAGTAATGGTTCCTACCCTGATGGCTACCAAATCATTTACAGGGGACTTAGTTATCCTTTTTGAGACCGGGAAAAGTTCTTTATCCTCAAAAGGATAATAAAAATCCACGTAGGCCTTGGGCTCAACCGACTCATTCTTCCAATATTCCCGGTCTTGATTTGCCTTCCACTGCCAGATATTTACCCGGCCTAAAAACCCCATCATAATGGTATTGGGCTGAGCATTTTCCTTCTTAGGAAACATAATCGCACAGGCATCAGAGAATTTGCTTTCCTCGTGAACCCTGTCTTCGGTGTCATCGGGCCAGCACAGGTAAAAATAGATGTCCTCTTTATTATGAAAGGCCTTTACTGCAACAAAAGGCAGGCCTCCTTTTACCTTCGGCCAGGGCAAAACGGTAACCTGATACATAAGCTTGATTTCCTGAGGTTTGAGCTGGCTCCATGTATCCGGGGAAATGCCGTCTTTTAAATCTATAACCTTATCTATAAAAGGCACTTCCACTACTGGAGTTTTTTGCTTTTCAATTTTTACCGGAACTCCCCGGGAATGGGTAAATCCATAATAGACTAATCCCGCGAATAACACCGATAAGGCGAGGATGATGACAATAGCGCTGGATTTTTTCATTTTGTAATGAGCTTCTCCTCTTCGGCAAAAAATTCCAGGATCTCTCCTGCGGCGGTCTTATAAAAATCGTTTTCTGTTTCGGCGATAATCTTTTGGGCTATTGCTTTGGCCATTGGGATTAGGTGTTCAGCAAAAAATTTCCTTCGGGCATCAGCGCAGATTTGGGCCTTTTCCTTATCGGGGGCTTTGATTTCCTTGAAAATCAGATAGTGCATAAACTCCAGCTCTGCCTCTAAGGAATCCGGCCTGTCATTATCTATCTCAAGACCAAAGGCCTTATAAAACCCTGATATATCGGACAGATTATTGCTTTTTTGAAATTCATGCTCACTAGTATATTCGGCGCCGTAAAGCCAAATTTCCTTGACCCGAAAAAGACGGTCATATTCCCGGATTAAGCTTTCTTTTTCCGGCATCAATTCAGGAAAAAACTCAAAGAAGTCTTTATCCGGATAGGAAAAGGCGACGGAGAGCATCTTATAGGTATGCATTCTCTTATTATACAACTGATTATTTTTCACAATATCAACTGACACTGATTCTATGCACATCCCGTTGTTCGTCGTACTCTTTTCGGATAACAATCGGCTCCTTTAAAGGCACCCGGGCAACCTCTTTACCCTTATCGTTGTATCCTATACAATTGCCCTTAGCGATATCCCCGTCCACTTTAAAAGAGTGAATAATATTATCGGTTGCCCCCATAATCATAAGGATTCCGATAAGCCTGGTGTCCTCATAGGCTTTCCTATACATCTGGACCGCCTGCTTTGCTCCGGGGCCGAAAAGCTGACGGTTAAACCCATCGGGCACATTTATCGGAGGAATATAATACACATTGGGCTCGGTTCCAAACTGAGGGAATAAGGGCAGGGCGATCTTTTTGATATGCACCAGGTAATCGATAGGGTTACCTTCCCGGGGCTTATTCCAGGCGCTTTTAAATCCAAATAATCTTATCTTTCCGATGCAGTTTACCGTGCACTGGGTTTGCTTTCCCTGTTCAACCGCGGGATAGCAGGAAATGCACTTCTCGGACTTACCGGTAAAAGCCCTAAACATTGATTTTTTATAAGGGCATCCCCGTACACACTCTTGATAGCCGCGGCATCTATCCTGATCAAGCAAAACAATCCCGTCTTCGCGTTTGTAAATTGATTTTCTCGGACAGGCGGCTAAACATCCCGGATAGGTACAGTGATTACAAATCCTCTGCAGGTAAAACATCCATGGCTGATGCGGAATTTTGATATACTCGCCTTGCTTAACTGCCTGATTTACCTCATCTTCACCGATATTCGGGGAAAGCCAATCATCTTCTTCAGGGCTGAACCCCAGCATTTCCTCACCGCCCGGCGCCGCCTCAAAAATTGTCTTTCCGGTATATTTATTCCCATTCCATGACTGTGGGCCTAATTTCTCTAAAAGCCGCACATCCCAGCCCAAAGGATAAAATCCCCAAGGCTTAGTCTCCACGTTATTCCAGAACATATACTCCTGGCCCTTACCTGAAGTCCATGTCATCTTACAGGCCATGGTACAGGTCTGACAGGCAATACATTTATTGGTATCAAAAATCCAGGCTACCTGTTTTTCCGGGCGGGATTCGGGATATTTATACTCCATCTCCCGCCTTAACTGCCAATTATAGACTTTTTGCATCATCGGATAAACGCTCCTTTAAGGAATTGCTTCATCGCCGGGCTTTCGTAGGTCGGCCTTAGGCCCAACTTCGCCGGATGCCAATATCTATCGCCCTTAATCCCGCCGTCCTCAGCCTTGGTGAATTTGACAAAACTTTCTTTGGGAGAACCGGTAGGGCAATGCACATCCGCGGCGAATCCTTTACCTATCACACATCCAATAGTATCTTTTCTTACTAAGCTGTCTGTCATAAGCGTAGGCTTAAGCCAGCTTCTGGTGGCGCTTTGATGCGAACCAAATCTATACATTGCCTGGTATCCGGTGCGGGGATTTCTGGCTAAACCATCAGGACTTTTCAAGTGGCCTTCAACCGAACCGTAGGTCGCCCCAGTCATATGAAACCATGAACGGCCGACTGTCCGGGGTATACCCTGGTAATAGCGGGCCCTGAGCATCAACCGAGATAAGCGGTAGTTTTCACTGCCTTCTTTTTTCTCGCCTCGATAAGGCCTGTCTTCAGGGTCGGCGTCCACCCAGATATAATCCCCATCTTCAATCCCCAGGGCTTTGGCATCCTCGGGATTAATATCCACATATCCCTCACCCACCCAGGGTTTACGTTTATCCTTACGATAAGGATCGCCAAAAGGCCCAAACCATATTGAAATCACATCCAAATCCACCGAAGTAGTATGCACCGCGTGGCGGTATTTGGGTGTGATATACACATGGGTAAAACCTTGTTTCTTAAGCGGATGCTCGGAATTAATTACTTCTTCGGGGGTCATCACTACGTTTCTCACCTGGCGCACATCAGTTGACAGATCATCTTTGGATAAGCCATATTTTTCCGGCTGGGCCGGTTTAAGCGCGGGATGGGGCTTGGCCACAATTACATTCGGCTCATACACAGTGGCGTCTACCGGTTCACGGTAAACCGGAAGATTTTCCCCGTATTCGATAAATTCATCTTCATCCCGGTAAAGCTCCAATCTCCCGGTTTTGGTAAACCATTTTTTGTTTTCAAACATCTGCTCCCAGCCCACAATTTTAGGATAGGTTCGGCTCATCAATAAGGCCGGAATACCTTCCTTGGCATTATTCTCTAACTCTATAACGTTATAGCCTTTGGTCATGGAGCTGGCATTCATAATCCTCTGTAGATAGACATCGACCTTATCCTCAGAAACAAATTTCCAGTAGTCGCTGAAACGGTTATCGTTTAAGATTTTCCCCAGCGCCTCAGCCACTCCCGCCTCCACCTCAATATCGGCCTTGGTATCATGCAGGCGCTTTAATGGGGTGCGGGGAAAAATCTGCAAAAAGTCATTAGTAACCGAGGCTGTGGCATCCTGCCTCTTGGTCTCAGCCCAGGAATCAACCGCGAAGACAATATCCGCGTATTCGCAGGACGCGGTCCACCACCATTCACTCACCGCGATCATTTCTATTTTAGGAATAACATTAATCACCATATCGTAATGGCCCTTCAAGTTTCCCAGGATAGAATTGGCATTAGCAAACATCAAAGACTTGGTGGGGGTGGGTAAATGCGTTTTCCCGGTAAAAAGTTTATTTCCCAGCCTTAAAGGCTTATCTCCGTGATTATAATAATGCGCGGATTCATATTTAAAATAGGGCTTTACCTTGGCCGGTTTGGCCGGGTCGAGCTCTATATTAAAAGGGTCTTCCTGAATATACTGTCCTACTCCGTCAAAATAAGCAACCCGGTAATTGCCGGCGTAACTGCCGATGTTTCCCCCGTGGGCGCCGATGTTTTTGGTGAGTGAACAAAGCAGGAATATCGCCCGGTCTTTTAAGTCGTTATTAAAGAAATGATTCGGCCCCATGCCTACGGCAATAAGAGTCTTGCCTTTATTCTCGGCTATTTGGCGGGCCAAACTGGTTATTGCCTCTTGAGGAGCCCAGGTTATTTTAGAGGCAGTCTCAACATCAAAATTATCCCTGATATACTGGCTGACTAAGCTGAATACTGTCCTCGTCTTTATCTTCTCTCCTTTAACCTCAAGCTCAAATTCTCCCTCTAAGGCCGGGGTAATTCCCTTTTCCTTAAAATATTTACCTACATCCTCGCGGCTTACTCCGGCGGCGGTATTCCTGTCCTTATCCCAAACTACAAAACTACCCCATTCCTTTAATAAGCCCTCGGGGATATGCTGCTGACCGCCCTGTTTTATCGGAGGCGGGGCTTTTTCACCCTTCTTGAGCACATTGACATCACGCAATTCCTCAGGGGCCTTAAAATCAGGAAATACATCTTCAGCCCGTAAAAATTTCAAGTTATCCATCCGGACCAAAAACGGCAGATCGGTAGAGCTGGCTATATATTCTTCATCATAAAGTTTCTCTTTGATTATAACCCCTGCCAAACCTAAGGCAAATGCCGGATCGGTCCCGGGACGGATAATCACTATCTCATCCGACTTAGAGGCTACCGAAGAGTATTCCACGGTTACCGATATGACCTTGGCGCCCTTAACCCTGGCCTCGGTCAGCCAATGGGCATCCGGCATTTTAGTGGAGATCCAGTTCATTCCCCAGGGAATAATCAACTTGGCGTTCTCAGCATCCACCAAATCAAATTCCACGGTCTGCTGTCCGGTAACCATAGGATGCCCCGGAGGAAGATCGGTATGCCAGGAATAATTGTCCCAGCCCCTGCCGCCTAAAGCTTCATCAGGAGATACCCCTCGGACATGGGTATCTAAAATAGCCATAGAGTTACTTAAACGATACATCCCCAAAAGCCGGGTTATCCCTAAGAGGGGCATTCCTCCTCTAAATTTCAGGGTCTGAACTCCGGCGCCCTTAAGGGCCTCAACGCTTGCCGGGTCATAGCCTTGCCGGGTAAGCAACGTCTTGCCGTTCTCTCCGGAATAGGTAGTGGCGATGTTGTTTAAGCTCTTGGCCGTGATATCATAGGCCTCATCCCAGGAAACTCTAACGAAATTTTCCTTGCCTCTTTGAAAATATTCTAGCCCCGGCCGGCCATCCGCGCCCCGTGGGAATCCCGCCTCAACCCATTTCTTATATCCTTCCCGGACCATCGGGTATTTTACCCTTCGGGACCCATAAACCCTACGGTTCATCACCAAACCTTTATTGCACAGCCGCGGCTCCCATCTGGAGGAAGCCTGGTTGCCGTAGAGATCCTTGGCCTTGCTGTACCCGTAGCTGGGGCCGATCCTGGTAATCACATCGTTTTTCACAAAGGCCTTCAGCAGGCAGTTGTGGGTATCGTTGGGAGCGCACAAGAAATGAAAGGTATAATCAAATTTAAACTGGCCGCGGTAAATTTTCTCCCAATCCCGGCTGGGATAGAATTCCAGGGGATTATCCACCTCCGGGATAAACTTTAAAGCCGCGAGCAAAGGCTTGCTTACGGCCAGACCGGCAATTGTGCTCGCGGATATTTTCAGAAACTCTTTGCGGGTAAACTTTCGCATATGTGCATTATAATCAAATCTAAAGAATTGTCAATATTTTTGAGGAAAACTGATAAAGAATACAAATGTTACTTAGAACTGCGATGAAACTATCGCAGATAATTGATCGTTTCTTGCTTCTGAAACGTCTGAGCCGGCCTCATCATTCCAGTCATAGCCCAATTTTAGAATTGTAGCGTCTGACCAGCGGTAACCCGCGCCGATAGAGTAGCGTTGATATTTATTTGCGGTGATACTATTTAAAGAGGCGGTAGTTGTGGAATTGTCTAGGTCAACAATACTGTATCTGGCGGACGCGTAAATTTTCTTGGTGATATTATAGGTTCCTTCCACAAAACCGTAGTCAAAATCTCTCTCCGCAGCTGTCCCCTCCTTAACATCATCTGAAACCTGGCCATAGGCAAGACGTATAAATGCCTTGCTATCACAATACGCGGGAACAAGGGTCTTCCCTTTTTCAAAATCATAGCGCAGGTCCGCTTCCCACATCTGCCTTTCCCAATCGGTCGCGCCCGAAGGCAATGTAGACAAACCCGCGATAGACATTTCCGGGGCTGAGGCCTTCAATCTGCCGGAATTATAGTAACTGCCGCTAATATATAGGGGATCAAGCAGGTTGTATGAAACCTTTCCAACGAATGACTTAGGGGTCGTCGTATCAGAACCCGTCCCGGATGTTCCATTAGTTACAGATACTGCCCAACCCAATACATGCACCTTGCCAAATTTGCCGGAAAGCTGCGCCCCTTCATCGCTGCCGGCCACATTACCAGCGGAATTAGAGGCAAGAACGCTCTCTACGGGGTTATTTGACCAGGTCTCTTCGCCGAAATCTAATTTCATTCTGCCTAGTCTTGAATTTACCTCAAAGGGCAAATCAAAAAATTTGGAAACCTTTGAATCCACGTAGAAATAATCCATTAAAGGTGTTTGAGCAGTTGCGTTATTTACATTCATCCGCATAATAACCTTGTTAATCTCATCCGGCTCAAACCCAAACTGAATCTTTCCCTCCGGCACCTCAAATGATCCTGAACGAAAAGAGCCGGCTTCCTGTGAGTCATAATAACCCGCTGCCCAACGGCCCTTGATCTTCAGTTTTGATGCGGCCTTCTCTAAACCGACCTTGGACGCCAGGTCCTTTTCTACGCTGGCTACCCTATCCTCCAATGACTTCGGCGCCTCGGCCTTGACACCGGCCTTCGCCTTCTCCGCAGTCACTTCCTGCCGCATCTCGTCCACCTCCTGCTGTGTCACTACACCTTTTTTAATCAATATCTTCAAAATCAATTCGCTATCGTCGGCGGCAATAGCGAAAACTGCGGGAAATAAACACATAATGCCAAATACGAGCGCCGCAATCACAAATTTTTTAAACATCTCTCCTCCTCTCATTAAGTTAATCCAAAAATCTGACAGTTACCATTCTGCCCTTTTCCATTCTTTCTTCCTTCTCCGGAAGAATTATAAGGCTATTGGCAATGGCCATTGACTTTAATTGCCCCGAGCCCTGAGGCCCCGTGGTCTTGGTTACATATGCTTCATTTTGCCACGCGGTCTTAGCCCTTAAAAAATAGCGCAGGCCCTTCTTCTTGATAATCTCCTCTTTTATAGCCGCTTTTACCTCCTTAGCGCCATCCGTTTTTCGGCCTAACATCTTAAAAATAGCCGGTTTTACAAAAACCTCAAAACTCACCATGCTTGAGACGGGATTCCCCGGAAGGCCAAAAACCGGCGTTCGTTTTATTATTCCAAAAGCCAAAGGCTTTCCCGGCCGCATAGCCACCCTCCAGAATTTCATCTCAAGGCCCAGCCCTTTTAAAACGTCCTTTACATAGTCATATTTTCCAACCGAGATTCCTCCGGAAATCAAAAGCATATCAGCGCTCAGGCCCTTTTTAATCTTCGTCTTTAAATCCGCCTTTTTATCCCTCGCGATTCCCAGTAAAATAGGTATAGCGCCCGTTTTCACTACCTGCGAATAAAGCGAATAGGCATTTGAATTGCGAATCTTGCCCGGTCCTAACCTTTCATCAACATTAACCAGCTCATCGCCCGTAGCCAATATAGCGACCTTTGGTCTTTTGAATACCTTAACCTTAGAAGCTCCCAGTGATGCCAGCATGCCGATATGACCGGATTTAAGAAGCGACCCCTTTTTAATAACCACTTTGCCTTTTTTAACATCCTCTCCGGCATATCGTACATTTTCTCCGACTTTTATTTCTTTGTAGATTTCTACAGTGTCATTGCGAGACCTTGTCTCCTCCACCATTACCACCGCATCCGCCCCCTTTGGCATGGGCGCTCCTGTCATAATCCGTATCGCCTGACCGGCCTTGATTGATTTTTTGGCGACATACCCTGCCGGCAAATCCTCAATCACTTCCAGGATTTTTGGGGATTTTCGCGACGCGCCGATTAAATCATTCGCCCTGACAGCAAAACCATCCATCGCGCTGTTGTTAAACGGGGGGATATTTTCCTTGGCTTTTACATCTTGAGCGGAAATTCTATTGAGGCAGGAAAAAAAATTTAGACGCTCTTTCTTTTTTAATGGGGAGATTTCATTGAGGATAATTTCTTTGGCCCGGTCAACGTCTATCATTGATATGCCTATAAATTATACCTCAGAAAAAACCCTTCTGTCAAGTGCCAAAAGTGCCGTTTCTTTAAACCATAAACGGGTATTTTTATATTGACAGACCTTGGGTATGCTATAATAATATAAGGTATGAGCAAACCAAAGAAGACATTAGAGCCGAAATATATAGTTTCCTTTATACTTAAACTCTCCGCCATTATCTTTGCTGGCTTCGGAATATTCGGGCTATTCATAATTATCCTTCTTAACAGAAAAATCGGGCCTACCTATTTGGAGGGGATCTCCACCTTGAGCCAGCTTCGCGCCTCCCTGCCTTTTATATTGTCCATAACCGCGTTTATACAGGCAGCAGCATTGTGTATTATCGCTATATTCGCCGCCCTGCTTTGGTCTCACAGCATCGCCGGGCCGCTTGTGCGTTTTAAAAGAGCCTTAAGAGATCTCGCGCAAGGAAAACCGCTTAAGGAGCCAATTGCCTTCAGGGACGATGACCAATTACACGGGCTGGCCAACGCCTTCTCCGAGATGACCATTGCTCACATAGACAACCGCGCAAGGGCTCTGGCCCTGATGGTTGAGGCACAAAGGATCCTGGACGAATGCGAAGCGCTGAAGAAACAGGCAAAATTTGACGTTCATACGTTGGATTTTAAACTTAATGAGTTAAAGAAAATTTATCTGCATATAAAAGATATATACGCCGCCAAAAGACAAAACCGATGAAAAAATTTATCATATATCTCGGCGGTTTTTTAACCGTAATCTTCTGCGCATATATCATCTGGGCGATTTCAGGTTTTAAGCTGCATAATTTTGAAGGCAAATGCCTGATGTGCCATGCCGAAACCCCCGGCAAAGACACCAAGAGGGAAAACATGACTCTGGTAAATAATATTGATAAGATATGCGATGTATGTCATACCATTGATAAGAAAAAATCCCATCCGATTAATGTGAGGCCGGACAAAAACATCCCCCTGGCGGCGCATCTGGACGCGAGCGGCCTTATGACCTGCACAACGTGCCACGACGTCCATAAAGAGGATAAAACATCAAACAGGTCAGAATTATCGGGCATGCTCTGGGGCCACGTGAGGGGCAGGGCGTTCTGTTCCCTGTGCCATAATAACGAGCTCCTGGATACGGCGTGGCGGCATCAAACAGCGATACCCTACGCCCATCCTGCGGGCAGGTTTGCAGAAACCTCCGGAGGCGGCCTGCTTGATAAGTTTTCTACAGAATGCCTAAGTTGCCACGACGGCACGATTTCCAGGTTTCCGGAGGAGGTTGAGGTCAAGCAGGGTGTGTGGCAGCACGGTATAGGCATGAGCCACCCTGTAGGCGTGGATTATCCGCGCTCGGAGGATTTTACGGATCCCGAATCCCTGCCGAGCCAGATACAGCTTTTTGACGGCAGGGTCGGCTGCCTCTCCTGCCATGAGATATACGGCAGAGAAAAAAATATGCTGACTATGGATAACAAAGGGAGCAGGCTGTGTATGGCCTGTCATAAAAAATGAACAGACATAAAAGAAAACCATTTTTTATAAAAGAGAACTTCCAAACCACGGCCATTATCTGTTTCGTCCTGCTTTTATTTATCGAGGTCATGGCAGCGGGTTTGTTTATATACAGATTATCCGAAGGGGCTATCGAGAATGCGGAATATAGCTCTCATATAACCATTAGCAGCGGTTCACAGCTTATCAAACCAATAATTCTAAAGGTGAATGCCTGCGCCATATTAATAAGCGTCCTTCTCGCGTGCCTGGCGGCGGCAATTATGTATCTTAGGCTCCGCGCACTATTTGGAAAGATAATAAACGGGCTGGAAAACCTAAGAGATAACAATACGTCATTTCGCATAAACCAGCACGGGATAAAAAATACCAGGGAGCTCATTAAAGAATTCAATCAGGCAGCGTCTTCCCTTGATAAGCGCCTGGCAGATTCACGGGACACGCTAGACTCGCTTATTAAGGAAAGGGGGCTGAGGCATATCTCTAAACTCCATAGCAGGCTCTATTCTATTGTCGCGGGCAAAGATGCCGGATAAACCTCTCAATAACTCTTGTTATTATGTTCCTCGCCGTGGCAGTCTAGGCTGCACGAGCCGTGATAACGGCCGTTATCCGTAAAGGATATCTGGCCTGAAGAATTCGCCGAAACAATGTTGCGGTCAAAATTTATAAGATGAGGCGCGTTTTTTACGCCGTGAGGGTCGTGGCAGGCGGTGCAGGGGTATTTTACTTCCACAACATGGAATGCATGGCTTGAAAAACTCCTGTCCGATAAAACCGTGCTCCTGTCATGGCACTTGTAGCATAATGCGTATGCCTTTAAGCTTTCCGATTGGCCCTCCGCAAAGTTTAAGTTCCTCTCCAGCAGCGGGCTATAAACAGAGCCGTGCGGCCCCTTAGGCCCGGTGCCGTCGTTGCCCGGCCCGGAATTATTATTATGGCAATCACCGCACTTTATCAGGCTCGAGGTGGTAAGCGGCGATATCAAGCTGGGGACATTTGGGTTTTTACCTATATTCTCTACCGGGTGAAATGATTGATTTGAAGGGTCAAATTCTATCCGTGTGTTATTTTCGGCAAATTGGCGGTTTACATAGTTATGAGCCGCATAATTACTATCCGCGTGACAACGAAAACAGAGTTCATACTCGTAAGTAATCCCGTCGACAGCCAGCCCTTGGGCATTAAGGCCCTTTACACCTTTTAGTGAACCCGGGATGAAACCTGAAAAAGAATCTGAAACGGCGTGGGAATTATGGCAGTCCGCGCATTCGACATGCCTGTTGGAAGTAACTAATGTATCTTCCGCCGCGTCATGCAAACCGGAAGAGGTGTAAACAGGATGGGTGCTCAATTTGTTGAACTCAACCATAATGTTCTTTTTCGCGACATTTCCGTTATGGCATGGGACGCAATTATCCTCATCGTTAGAATAATTCAATAAACGTTTTCTGCCTAAAGCGCCATGGGGATTATGACAATTCTCGCAGGCATTATCCGCGACGTTTGTCCAGCGGGTATGCGCCCACGGCTTGGGGGGCACGTTATTCCAGGAGGCTTGCGAGTTTTTATGGACAGAGCCGCCCCAACCGTTCATATTATGGCAGTTAAGGCACAAATTTCCCCTAACGGCATCCGTCTTAAGAAAATATCCAAATTGATTATCATGGGGGTCATGGCAGCTTGTGCATTGGAGCTGTGAGTCTTTATCCAGATGGATAGGCCCCGTCAGCGCGCCGGGGTCTTTTAATTGTGTATCAGAAAAGGCAAGCGCGGAATCATAGCGGAAGGATATGGGGTGGTCGTCGGACAGGTCCGTGCCCAGGTTGGCCTCGGGCCCTATGGGCTGTGTAAATGGAATAAGTTCACTGCGCGAACGCACTAGCCCTAAGGCGACTGTCCCGTCGTGGCAGCTTAAGCAAAGTTTTGAGGCGCCGGACGGCTGCCCCGTAGCCGCCTTCAACGTGGTACTTTTATACGGTATATAAACCTGACCTGAATCATAACGGTTCCAAAGCGGCGCCGAAGATGTGGCATTGTGCGGCGTATGGCAGAAGACGCAGATCTCGGTTTCAGTCACGCTTTTAACTTTGCCCGGGCTGCTTAAGGAAAGGTTATGTTTTGAATTTACAATGCTGTCGGCAAAGCCCACCTCGACATAAAAACAGGCCAAGAGCGCAATAAGAAAAAATATAATAGTTCTATTCATTATTCCTTCCCGACATAACGAAATACCTGAATGCGCTGATTATAAGAATCGGCCACATATATGCAGTTCTCGCTGTCTGTCGCGAGGCCGCATGGCATCCAGAATTCGCCTGACCCATGCCCCGCCTCCCCAAGCGACAGCAGGAACTCTTTTTTCTGGTTAAATATCTGCATATTATCAAACAGCGCGTCCGTCACATAAATATGGCCCAGGGAATCAACCCCGACGCCTTTCGGCCGGGCAAACGAACCCGAACTGTCCCCCAACTGGCCGATGCTATATAAATATTTACTGGCCTCATCAAATACCTGTATTCTAAAATTCAAGGTGTCCACAACATAAATTCTGCCCTCTCTATCTGCGGCGATTGAGGTAGGGTAATTGAACTCGCCCTCCCTCCTGCCCCTGGCGCCGAATCGCGTAATGAAATTGCCCTTCAGGTCAAATACCGAAATGCTGTGCGCAAGGGTATCCGCAACGTACAACCTATCTTTAACTACGGCCAGGCCGGTAGGCCTTAAGAACGCCCCGGCGGCACCCATCGTAAAGTTAAATCTGCCTTCTTTATCAAGGCATAAGACTTTCCTTAATCCGGAGTCAGCTACAAAAACTAAGCCGTTATCCGATACGGCTACACCCACGGGAGAAAGCAGCTCTTCTTTGTTTACCGTTGTTATTTTTTTATAGCGCTTTTCTTTCTGCATGAATATGTGCACCGCGGGCCTGCCCGAGTCGCAAATATAGATTGTCTTTTGCTTATCTACCGCGACCGCTATAGGTTTATTCAAGATATCTTTTTCTTCGCCTATGATCAACCCTTTTAATTTTTTAAAGAATCCCGCTTTTATTCCCGCATTATCCGGAAAATAAATCGACTTAACAAAAACTACTCTTATCGGCGCCGGAGGGGGAGGCCAGAAAAGAGGAGATCCTTCATCAGCGCAATAGCCGCCTATTACGGTAAGAAGAAGAGGCGCCAACAATATAAATATGCCCTTAAATAATCTATGCTTGGCCATTGTTAAAATTTCCGCCTTACCCTTGTAGAGAAAAAATGGTTCACTAACTTATCCCCTATATAAGATTGCCTTTTAAAATCGTATTTGATCTCCATCAGGAATTTGTTTAAATTTAACTCGAAACCTGAGCCGGCGGCGAAATCATTCAGGTTCAGGCCCGCGCCCCGCTGCCACCGATAGCCCGCTTCCATTATGAAACGCGAGTACATGCTCAGCCCCGCGCTATAGCGGCTTATGAAGTCAAAAAACCTCTGCGTATCCTGCGTATTTACTAACCTGATTTTACTCTGGGATGATTGAAGTGTCAATGTGGATCGCAACCCCGGGTTAAACAAAAGAGATTCCCTGAGCCTTAACTGCTTGTACGGCGCCAGGTTAGAATTATAATACTCATCCTCCAGCGATATTGTCAGATACTTATAACGAAAATCCGCGCCTGCTACTGTATCGGTTAACGTCTGGAGTATCGTATTCTCTTCGCCTGAGATCCGCGGGTGCTGTTCTCTGATAACACGATAGAATATGCCGATTAGATTTTCCAGAAAATCCATTCTAAGGCGAAGGCTGTCGCCCAAGGTATTAAATTTTAAGGAGGGGCTGCTCTGCGCCTGATAATCAACAAACACCTTCTGACCGTCTGAAATACTGCCCGCCGGCACCCTCTGGATCTGCGTGCGTTCCCCGACGCTCAGCAGCTGATAATCCGTATTTAAGACAAATGTGGTAGCCCCTGCCGTATCTGTAACCACTACTGTAATTGTATCCACGCGGGGTTTAGCAAGAAACGTGATGACGCCGGTTGTAAGGATATGCGATTCGTCAATAACCGATATAAAATTCCCCGGGGCCTTTTTTTCCTCCTCGGAATAATTTAAACCGATGCCGGAGGTAAACCTGCCTATCCTGCCGAGTTTCTTGGTGTAATTCTCATCCAAAGAACCCCCGTATGTATTTTGCGAAAAGGTATTGGAATCGCTGTTGGAATAATATGCGCCGAACGAGGAAACAAGGCTTTCATATAGCCTGTGTACCACAGAGGCGTTCAGGCCGTTGTCCACCACCTTGGTGCTTCCGGAAGAGTTGTTTGAGAAGTTATAGCTGTATGAACTTCTCAAATAATCGGAATGTTCCACGGCTAAATTTTCATTTAACGCATATTGCCTGGCTGTACTGGTGCCAGTCAGGTCGTAAAAATGCATATACGAATTAAGCACTCTTCGATTGTCGGATGATAAGGCCTTTTGATTTGAGAGGGTTACATTCTGCGTCGTCCCGTTCTGGTCCGGTGTGCCGGACTCTGTCCGTGAAAATTTGTCCTGCGCGGCCTCAAGGCGTGTCTGGCCGAAGACCTTGGATTCATTGCCGAGGTCCATGCTAAGCTCATCATTCTCGAAATCCTGAGAGGGGCGTGAGGCCCTGTCTATCTTCTTTGAGCTGTTCCTGAAGGCGAAATTCATCGGCATAAATTTGTTTCTGTACCCGAAATTTCCGGCGTACGCGGTTGAATTGACAATCTGCCGCTCAAAGAATTCATGGTTCTCCACCCGTCTTGCCTTATCCGCTGATAAGGAAAAGCCGTAGGGCTTGCGGCGCAGGAACGAGGATAATATATGAAAACGGTTTAGGTAGCTATTTTTTAATTCGCCTGTAAATGTCGGCTGGAATTTCTCCCTTGCCTGCTCCAGGCCGTTCTCAAGATTTATATCCAGCATGACAAGGTTGGGGTGGTATATTGAGCCCTTAAAATTCGTCTCCAGCGTCTCCTCAAGCAAGAGACGGCTTCTGTGGCTGGGTCCGGAGGAAGAAGCTATCTTTCTGTCTTCTGTCTCTGATTCGTAACGGAGGTCTATTGCGTTGCTGGTATTTTTAAGAGAGAGGTATTTTATGCCTTCTTGATCAGGTTTTTCTCCGCGCGGTTGAGCCCTAAGTCTTGGTTGCGGGTAAAAAAAAACCGTTCTTTTTTATGCGCGATTCTTTGCGCCGCGTCTTTCAGGGCCGTTTCCATCGCCTTTTCCCGCTGCGCCGTAAGCTTATTCATCTCTTCATCCATCGCCTTATAACGCAGCGCTGTCAATTTATCCGCATGCGCGAGGATGTTATTGGATGACAGAAATAAGACCAAAGTTAAAAGAAATGTTTTCTTAACCATTATTTCAGCAATTTTTCCTCGTTTGACGCGTGCGGATTATGGCACTCCGTACAGATATTCTGGCCCTCGTGCATAGGATTTGCCTTTATATCTTTTTCATCGTGGCAGCTAAAACATAATTTCGGGACCGGTTCCTTTAACATAAATTTATTAGGCGACTTGTGCGGGTCATGGCAGCCAATGCAGCCCTCTTCGCTGACAGGATAATGAACCACTTTCTTGTTCTTTGTAAAGTCATCGTGGCAGCCGAAACACAGCTCCTTCCCCTTTAAGGCGAGCTTCTGTGAAAATTTTGAATCATGGCAACTGTCGCACTCATCTTTCAGAAACGGCGCATGTAAAAATTGGGTAGGCGCTTGCGGCAATGCCGCTTCTTTTTTTACTTCCTTTTTCACCTTTTCCTTCTCATTTTCCTTATTAGGCGCGGGTTTTTTCTTTTCCTGAGCGGGCACGCCGTCAAAAAAAGTGCGCAATAATTTATCATTTGCCTCTTTGTTGCAACCGATTAAAAGAGGAGAAAAAAAAAGCACAATGCAAAAAGCGCTGACCAATCCTTTAAACATTTGGCGTTTATCTCTTATGCCCGTAGCCGAATATGCTCAATTTACGGTCCCCATACTGGCTTGTTACCAAAACAAGGTATTCAACCTCAAAACTTGGATCGGCTAAAGATGAAAAATAATCCCTTAGCGTATAATCTATAGTGATGCCCGCCGGCAGGACCAGGGAGGCGGCGCTTCCTCCGGGCTCTCCGAAGAAGAGGAGTAATTTCCCTGCCTTGTCGAAGATCTGCACGTTTTCAAACGCGGCGTCAACCACATATAACCTGCCCTCCTTGTCCACGGCAACGCCTTTTTGCCTGGAAAACTGGCCGGCCATATCCCCCTGGGAACCGATACCCATTAAAAATCTGCCGTCTGAACTATACTTTTGCACCTTGAAGGAGCCCATGTCTGATACATATATATTTCCTTCTTCATCCAGAGCCATATTTGTCGGCGAAAACAACTTGGCCTCTTCTTTCGCGTCTTGGGCGGGTATGCTGGATAAATACTGCCTGTCTTTTAACCCAAAGATCCTTATAGAATGCGTTTTAAGGTCGCAGACATAGATCTTATTATCCCTGATCGCAACATCTGTGGGTTTAAATTCTGATTTATTGCCTATAGCGCCTAAAGAATTCCCGTCCTTATCAAAGACCACCACCTGCCCGCGCCTTGAGTCCGCGATATACATATTGCCGCCGGGGTCAAAACTCAAATTTATCGGGTCTATCAGCTGTATCGCCTCCTTAGGCCTAAAATATTCCAATTTTCTCCTTTCAAGATCCATGATCTCTATGCAATTAATCACCGTATCGCAGATATATATTTTATTGTCATGCACCGTTACCCCGTACGGTTTGACTATCGGCCTGGTATTTTGCTCCTCCCCCACTATGAACTTCCTGAATGTGCTGGGGGCCGCCTCAAGATCGTCGGATGAGGAGAAACTTGTCAAAAACTGAAGGCGAGGCGCCTCTGGCGCGGGCGGATAGAATATAGGCCCTGCCTTTTCCTGCGTAACCTTTGGCGCGGTCGCGCACCCTGAAACAAAAAATAAATGTATCAAAAGTCCGGATTTTAACCATATGAATTTATTATCGTTTCTTTTTATCATTTTATTATAATATCCTTATTTATCCCACACCACGGTTTAGAACCGTGGTGTGGGCTTTACGAGTCAATAGCTGCCTAAAAATAGCTCCCTCATTTGTTGTGGCAGGTCAAGCAAAGAGCGCTGCTTGCGTTATTGACTAAAAGCAAGTGACCCGCTGTTGCTGAATTACCTTCGTCTGCGTGCACATCGTGGCATGAACCACATTCAACCTTGTGGCCGATAAGCATAGCCGCGTCAATGGTTTTTCCTCCCAGGGCCCCTACAGTTTTTACTGTTGGATTGTTTAAAGTGCCGTCTGCGGTTGCCAACGCGGCATCATAGGTAAAGGACACCGGATGGTCGTTGGAAAGATCGGTCCCGAGTTTATCACCACCGCTTATAAATGTGGTGCCTGTACTACCGCCGAAAGAACCAAGGGCAACGGTTCCGTCATGGCAGCTTAAGCAGGCCTTAGATGAAGCGCTTGGTTGACCCACTGTGGCATTTAAACTTGGGCTGGAATAAAGTGTAAACGTAGCTGATGTTAAGGTATGGTTCCATAACGGCGCGATAGTGCTGCTTGCGTTATGCGGCGCATGACAAACTACGCAGATTTCACCCGTTGTGTTCCAGCTTCTGCTTTTAAAGTCATGCGCAGAGCCGGTAATCGCGGCAAGCGCCGGCCTCATCGCGATAAGGCTTATGGCCATTAAAGCCAAGGCAGCCATTACAAATTTTTTATTCATTGGTTTTACCTCCTTTCTCTTAAATTTATCAGGCATAACTATGCAGGCCTGATAATAAGTAATTTACTCCGAAATAGGTAAAGAGCATCGCCAAAAATCCGATCACGGCCAACCACGCCGCCTTCCTGCCCTTCCACCCTTTGACAAAACGCGTATGCAGGTAAATAGCGTAAATAAACCAGGTGATCAGGGACCATGTCTCTTTAGGGTCCCAGCTCCAGTAAGTCCCCCATGCATAATTTGCCCAGACAGCTCCGGTAACAATACCCAGGGTTAAGAACAAAAAACCAAACGCGATGATCTTGTAGCTTACTGTGTCTAATGTAGCAATCTCGCCTTTCTTAAATAAAATGACGAGCCCGGAAACAAACCCTACAGTTAATGCCGCGTATCCTATAAAGCAGGTTAATACGTGTATCGTGAGCCAGTTGCTTTTTAAGGCTGGCAGAAGCGGGGTTATCTCTTTATCCAGAAATGAGGCGTACCCCAGGGCAAGTAAACCCAGCAAGGCGACCAGGCTGGAAACATTTTTAACCTTATACCTTAAGTCAACAAAAAGAAGGGCCAGGCCTATTGCCAAGGCAAAGAGAACCAGCGATTCAAACATATTGCTAAAAGGGGGCCTTCCGGCAATCTGCCAACGCATGACTGTATACGCAGCCAGCGAGACAACCGCGCATAGGGCAAATACCCGCGCCAAAAGCGGGAGGGCCTTATGCCGAAAAAACATCTCTATGAAATAAAAAACCATTGCCAGAAAATATGCCGCGAAGGCGATATTTAGTAATATAGAACGCATATTATCCTCTCCTCCTTCATTTTTGCGATATCCGCATAAAAGGGCTGATATAAAACCTTATGCTTAATCCCAGAATAAACAGGATAAATCCCAGATATACTATGCCTACACCTGGGTCATTTACCACTTTCAAGCCCGTCCAATTAAGGCCCTCCGTGTCATAACTGGCTTGAAAAAAGGCATACCCCTCAAACTTAAGAGGAAAATTTACCCGTATATCCCTGCTAATCATTTTTCTGCCGTTTTTTATTACGGTAACCTTACTGATAAAGTCCTTAGGCCGGCGGCCAACCCAATTATAAATGAAATTGAATTTATCGGTTTTTGACTGGTGCATATCAGGATACCTTGCAAAAACCCAGAATTTCTCCTGAAGGGCCCCGTCCTTACCTTTAAGTTCCACTTCTATCGCCGGGTTATTCGCTTTTGCCGACCTGTTTGAGACCTCTTTTGTGGATGTGTCCATTACAAAGTCAGGCATATAGCGCAAAATCCTGACCTTATATCCGGTATTGGCGATCTCGCGTTCGCTGCCTATTTCAGTAGGGATTTCAGCTAACACCCCCACACCAAAGGAACTACTAGTTTTCAAATCGGGTCCTTCTTGGGTGTGGGGGTAAACCAATAATTTTTCTTTTGGGTCAATATTTTCATTATAGATAAAATCGTCCAGCCTGACGGAGAATCCGAGATTAACCTGCCCCCTGTCGGTCTCAAAAGCACCGGCCTCTTGGGCCTTATTAATCTTTACGTACCCCTTTTGGCCAAAGAGCATTCCGATGAGCGCCCCCAGCAATATAACCAAAATGCTTATGTGACAGATAAGCGTGCCTAACTGACGGCCTTTCAGGGATAACCTGTTTAAGAGGCATACCGTTAGATTTAGAGAAAGCGAAATTAAAAGCAGGATAAACCACCAGGAACCATAAAGATTGGTTAAACCTGTTTTTAACAGGGCGCTGTAGCCATACTGCCCGTATCTGGTAATATAAAACGCCGGCTCCTCATTTTGCGCGATAAATGTGCCTATCAGAGAAACCACGGCGATAATAGCGAGCAGCCATATCGCCAGTTTTACTGAGGAAAAAAACTTCCAGACATTAGTCTGCTTCATAGACATATTACGCTCCTTACGATTTAGGCGCGGCGTCATTTTCTTTAGGATTTTTTTTGCGCGCCCTTCCAGTTATTATAGAGAGGTCCAGCGGGTAACGCTCCGGATCAAATATAGCAAAATATAAATGCCAGACGAGAACAGCTAAAACAGCGAGGACAGCTTCGTAATAATGTATCGTCCTGGCAACATCCAATACCCATTTAGGAAAATACTGAAGGAAAAAATTCTCGAAGGTAAGTATCAGGCCTGTCATAAGCATAATGACGGATCCCCATATGAGGGCCCAGTATTCCGCCTTCTCGGCGTAATCATATGCCGCATGCTCGGGTTTTTTCTTCTCAATTCCTAAGTTATATCCTATCGTTTTAATAAGATCGAGAAAATCCTTCCATTTAGGCATTAATGCCTTCAGTTGTTCTTTCCCCCGCCTTGTGAAAGACAGGTAGTAAATATGGTAGGCCGCCAGGGCGATAAAGATGGCGGCTATCGTCCTGTGGATAACCCCCCGCCAGTCAAAGCCGGGATCCCAAATTGTAAAAGGCACAGCCCACCAGGCGCGCGGGTATCTCAAAGCGAAACCTGTATAGGCCAACATAGTAAAAGAGATCGTGAGGACGGCGTGTTGAACGCGCTCCCCTTTTGTAAAACGGATATCTTTGGCCTCTTCGTGATATCGCCGGTAATGGGCCTTAAATTTGGGTATAAAATCGAGGGTGTTATGCGCTATCATCCCGCCGATAGTAAACACAATGAGAATGATGTAGAGCAGGGTAACATAATAAACCGCCTTATCCTGCCCCCGGGAGGGAGCCAGATGGATAGATCCCTTGGCCAGTTCTTTTCCCGCGTTTGGATGGCATTTCCCGCATGTCCGCGGAAGATTATCCTTATAAACCGCGGAATCAGGGTCACTTGAGGGAAGTATATTATGGACGCCATGGCAGCTGACGCAATTGGCCACCGTTGTTATACCCATTTTATTCGCCAAGCCGTGATAACTCTCAAAATAGGTCTCTAAGCGATCCGCCGGCAAATGGTATTTGCTTATTATTTTTTCAGAGCCATGGCATTGGCCGCATGTCTTTCTCGCAATCACAGTTGGATAGACGGAAGATAAGGGGTTTTTACGCGACTTTATGGTATGCTCGCCATGGCAATCGGTACAGACGGGGGCGTCTCGCACGCCGGCCATCGCTGCCTTCCCATGGACGCTGCGTAAATAGGTATTAAACACATTCTCATGGCATTTACCGCAGGTATTAGGCACATTCAACCGATAGATTTTAGATTTTGGGTTGCTCGGCGATGACAAATTATGGGAACCATGACAATCGGTGCATACCGCGGCTGAAGCCAATCCCTTTTCCAGGAGGGCCTTGCCGTGGACAGTCTCTGAATACGTCATAACCGGCTTCTTTTCCAATAAATTATACTGGGACATCTTATTTTCATCTTCATGGCACCTGGCGCACGTTTGGGGAA
>Ga0105164_10000549_pt1 | contig 26030 bp, 28 predicted proteins | sample VDWuncwatermetaG_FD_89674 | JGI IMG/M metagenome (GOLD analysis project Ga0105164, IMG submission 89674) | Wastewater microbial communities from Netherlands to study Microbial Dark Matter (Phase II) - VDW unchlorinated drinking water | ecosystem: Environmental > Aquatic > Freshwater > Drinking...
CCACTTTGTGGCCGTGGACGGACTCCGCCTCGTGCTTGCGCTCGACCAGCTCATCGGCGCGGAAGCGGCGCTGGCAGGACTTGCAGTCGACCATGGGGTCGGCGAAGGTATCGACGTGACCGCTGGCCACCCAGACGCGCGGGTTCATGATGATGGCGGCGTCCAGCCCCACCACGTCGTCCCGCTCCTGGACCATCGCCTTCCACCAGGCGGCCTTGATGTTGTTCTTCAGCTCCACGCCCAGGGGGCCGTAGTCCCAGAAGCCGCCGATGCCGCCGTAGATCTCGCTGCTCTGAAACACGAAGCCCCGCCGCTTGCACAGCGAGACGAATGTTTCCATGGACTGCTTGCTCATACGCGCACCTTGGCGAACGAATGGGGCTGGGTTAGGTGCAAGTTAGCAGCTTGCGGGTCTCACGTCAAAGCGAGGGGTGGGGAGAGGGTCATGACCCATGACCCTTGACCCTTGACCCTTGACCCATGTTAGTATCGGGCTGCTCCTCACATCGGTCCCCATCAGTCAGCGCAGCAGTCTGGAGGTGGGCTATGCGGTTTCTCCTCGGTCTTCTGTTAGGTATCGCTCTGGGGGTCAGCGTGGGCCTGCTGGTGGCGCCCCAGCCGGGCAGCGAGACCCGCCGGGCCCTGCGCCAGAGGGTGCGACCTCACGGTGAGGAGGAGGAAGAAGAAGAGCTGTAGTGGCGCGGCCGATCGCGATAAGAACTCTGCGAGCCCTTGGATCAGCCTGAGCAGAAGCTTCTGGTTATCATAGCCGCGGACGAGGACGCCGATTCCCTCATCCGGAAGCTGGTGGGGAAGGGCTACCCGGCGACCAAGGTCAGCAGCAGCGGCGGCTTCCTCCGCCGAGGTAACGCCACGATCCTTTCCGGCGTGGATGCGGGCGACGTGGAGGCGGTCCTGGCTATCGTCCGGAGCGAGTGCCAGGCCCGTACGGAGTTCGTGCCCGCGCAGACCCTCCCGTTTCCGGAGAGCATTCAGCCGGCGGAACCCGTGCAGGTCCGCCTCGGCGGGGCGATAGTGTTCGTCATGCGGGTGGAGCGCTTCGAGAAGACGTAGCAACCCCTCACACCCCCCGCTTCCCCCAGACCAGCAAACCTACAAACCAGCCGGCCGGCCGACAGGTTTGTGGGTTCTTGGCTTGTTGGTTCGGGGCGGGGCGCCGGGTTGGAGGCTACGGTATAAACAGAGGCGCCATCACTAGAGTGATGGTGCTCAGCAGCTTGATCAGCACGTGCAGGGAGGGCCCGGCCGTGTCCTTGAACGGGTCGCCCACGGTGTCCCCCACGACCGCCGCCTTGTGGGCGTCGGAGCCCTTGCCCAGGGTGACCATGGCGCCCGGGTTCTCCGATGCCACCTGCAGGTGGCCGGCTTCGATGTACTTCTTGGCGTTGTCCCAAGCGCCACCTACGTTGTTGAAGAACGTGGCCAGGATGATGCCGCCGATGGTGCCCACCATCAGCATTCCGGCGACGGCCAGCCAGCCCGAGCTGTCCTCCAGGAGCCGGCCGCCGACGGTGACGTCGGCGTGGCGCGTGAAGCGGAAGATCAACCCCACGGCCACCGGCATCCCCACGGCGAGCAACCCGGGCGCGATCATCTGGCGCAGGGCTGCCCGGGCGGTGATGTCCACCGCCCGCCCGTAGTCGGGACGAGAGGTGCCGGCCATGATGCCGGGGTCCTCTCGGAACTGGCGGCGGACCTCCTCAATAATGCTTCCCGCCGCGTTGCCAACGGCCCGAATGGCCAGGGAAGAGAAGAGGAACACCAGCATCACGCCTAGCAGTCCGCCCACGAACACGTCCACGCTGGACAGGTCTATAGGGAGGCTCTCGGTGAGGGGAACGGCCAGCCGCTCCTTCACCTTGTCCAGGTAGGCACTGAACAGCAGGAAGGCGGCCAGCCCAGCGGAGGCCACGGCATAGCCCTTGGTCAGGGCCTTGGTGGTGTTCCCCACGGCGTCCAGGGAGTCGGTGATGTGACGGGCGCCTTCCGGAGCGCCGGCCATCTCGTTGATGCCGCCCGCGTTGTCGGTGATGGGCCCGAAGGTGTCCATGGCCAGGATGTAGGCCGCCGACATCAGCATGCCCATGGTGGCCACGGCAGTCCCGAACACGCCGCTGGTAAACCCCGGAACTCCCAGATCAGCTTCCGATCCGAGGACGAAGGAGGCTACCAGGGCGATGCCGATGGTGATGGCCGTGGCCGCCGTCGTCTCCAACCCTACTGAGGCGCCGATGATGATGTTTGTGGCCGGCCCCGTTCGGGAAGCGTTAGCTATGTCCTTTACGGGCCGCCAGGAGCCGGAGGTGTAGTACTGGGTGATGTAGACGAAGGCGATGCCGGTGCCGATGCCCACCAGGCCGCAGAAGAAGAACCAGTACCACTGGTCGCCCAGCATTACCCTGGTGGCGATGAACAGGCCGATGACGGAGAGAATGGAGACGATGTAGTAGCCGTAGTTCAGGGGAGTCATCGGGTCCTGCTTGCCGTCATCCCTGGCGAAGAAGGGGACCGAGGTGAGGCCGATGATGGTGGCCAGGATACCGAACGAGCGCAGCACCAGCGGGAACACGATCCAGACGAGATCGCCGGTGACGGTGTAGATGGCGACGCCGAGGATCATGGCGCCGATGTTCTCGGCTGACATGGACTCGAACAGGTCGGCGCCACGGCCGGCGCAGTCGCCCACGTTGTCGCCCACCAGGTCCGCCACGACGGCGGCGTTGCGGGGGTCGTCCTCAGGGATGCCGGCCTCGATCTTGCCCACCAGGTCCGCCCCTACGTCGGCGGCCTTGGTGTAGATGCCGCCGCCCAACTGGGCGAAGAGGGCCACGAAGCTGGCCCCAAATCCGAATCCCACAATGAGGAAGGGCGCTATCGCCTCCGGGTTGCCGAGCACCTTGCTGTAGACGAAGAAGATGCTGGACACGCCGAGCAGACTGAGGGCTACGACCAGGAAGCCGGAGACGGCGCCGCCGCGCAGCGCGACGGTGATCGCTTCCTTGAGGCTGCGGGTGGCGGCGGAGGCCGTTCGCCCGTTGGAGCGCACCGAGATGTACATCCCGATGAAGCCGGACAGAGCGGAGGCAGCAGCGCCCACGAGGAAGGCGATGCCGGTAAGGAGACCCTCCTCCCAGCGGCCGATGACATTGTCGCCGTATGTGATCTGGCCACCCTGGCTGACGATGTCCTTAACGCCCTCGGAGACAGCCCCCACGATGACGCCGATAATTACGGCCGTGACCAGGGCCAGCATGGCGATGGTGCTGTATTGCCTGCGCAGGAAGGCCATGGCCCCCTCGAATATCATCGAGCTGACGTTCTGCATCTCGGGCGTTCCGGTGTCGCGGCGCAGGACGTCCCACGTCAGCCAGGCTGCGTAGAAGACGGCCGCCAGGCCGGCGACAGGTATTAGCCAAATTAGTTCCATTTTTCACTAAACCTCCGACGGGCAGTCTAACAGAGGGCGCCGCGTCCAATCAAGAATACGTTCACCGGCTGCCTGGCGGCCAGTAACCGCCGGCTTCTGAGGCTGCGGGGTGGGGTGAGGCGGCTGACTAGCGCGGATAGCGGGCGAAGTCTGGCTCGCGGCGCTCCAGGAAAGCGTTCTTGCCCTCGTCGGCCTCGCCGCTGCGATAGAAGTCAGGAGCAATCTCCTGGGTCCAGTGGCGCCGGGAGGCGTGGCGCAGGGGTTCGTATAGGGTTCGGAAGGATGCCTTAAGGATCTTCAGACAGCTGGGGCTCTTCTGCATCAGCTCCGTGCACCACTTGTCGACCTCTTCATCGAGTTTGTCATGAGGGACGACGACGTTCACCAGACCCATCTCCAGCGCCTCCTGAGCGGAGTAGCGGCGGCACAACATCCACATCTCCTTGGCCTTCTTGGCGCCGACGACATGGGTGAGGTAGGCCACAAAGTATCCGGCGGCCGGGCTCCCCACTCGCGGTCCTACCTGGGCGAAGGTGGCCCGCTCGGAGGCGATGGTGAAGTCACTGAAGTAGGCCAGATGGTTGCCGCCGCCCACGGCGTAGCCGTTGACGCGGGCTATGACGGGCTTCAGGCAATCCTCAATGCCGGCATGGGGGTCCATGGGCGCGGGGGCGCCGGCTCCCTCTGTCTGTACCGATTGGAGCCAGCGCACGTCGCCGCCGGCGCAGAAGGCGCGGTCCCCGGCTCCGGTAATGACGATGACGCCGACCTCGGGGTCCGAGCAAGCGTCTTCGACGGCCTGGCGCATCTCGGTAAGGGTGTCGCCGGTGAAAGAGTTCATCACCTGTGGTCGGTTGATGGTGATCCAGGCGGCCCCGCGGACGCGGGGGTGCTTCTGATACAGGATGTCCTGAAAGTCGGGCATGGCCTCCTCCATTTGACGTACGCGTTAGGGTTTGCGGCGGCGATTATAGCACGAACGCGAGGCGAGAACCTAGAGTGGCGAGAAGAGTGACGCCAAACGGCGATCAATGCTGGAGCCGGGCCAAAGAGTGGTGCCCCCGGCGGGATTCGAACCCGCGGTTTCCACCTTGAAAGGGTGGCGTCCTAGGCCTCTAGACGACAGGGGCCCTAGCTGCATTCTAGGCTAACCAGAAGACGCGAGCAATCTGGAAACGGCCAGGTGCAGGCAGACCCACGACGTAGGGCTGCAGCGGATAGCGGTGGGTCTAGAGGGCTAAGGCTGCTGCGCGGCTGGGATGATGGATCGCTGGTCCAGGACCCGCACGTAGGCGGCCTCCAGCGTGCCATCGCTGGTCAGATGGCCCCAGACCAGAGCTCGCGCTCCCACTATCGGGGCGCCAGAGACCTTGGCGGTCTGCCCCACGTGGACACGTGCGAAGCCGACAGTCCAGGTGTCGCCTTCGACTGCGCCGACCAGGCCTAGAAGCTGGACAGGCCGGTCCTGCCCAGGCGATTCGAGCACCGTGGACTGTCGTGCCAGCAAGCGCTTGTCTTGCCGGCTCGCGTCGATGGCCACGACACTGCCCACGGGCGGCGTCTCTGCACCCGTATTGGGCTCCACGGCCAGGCCGCTGACCAACCAGAGGCCTTGCCTCTGTCCCTGAAACACACCGCTGAGATGAATGGTCTGTGGCTGGGCGTCGGCGGCGAGGATGACAACGCGCTGAGCGACCAGCTTCCCCCCTTGACTCACGCTCTCGACCCGCGCCCGGGCTCCGGCCTTGACGTCGCCGGCTTGAGCGTCGACGGTCGTGGAAGGAGTGATCACGAAGCTCTCCCCTCCTACCACCCATTGGTTCGTGCTTCCCTGGGCGCTGACATTACCCTCGATGGCTCCTTCGTAGGCCAGGGTCGGGGCGCTGGTTACTCCGGCCTCAGTGCGGGCCGGTTCAACGGTGGAGGCCACCGCTCCGCCTGCCCCGCCGCTGACCGTGATCTGGACGCGCTGCCCCTCCTGGAGCTTGAGATGGAGAAGCGTCTGCGGCGTGATGGCGATCCGCTGACCTGCCACCATAATCTCGTTGTCCGTCACCGACTCCACCGCTCCCGAGACGACGGTGCCTGCTTCCGGCAGACCGGGCTCGATGGTGGATAGGTTGAGGGCATGCAGGCGCCCGTTGGCCCCGCGGGCCGCGACTACCTTGGCGGTGCGGCCGGACTCCAGTTGAGGGCCGAACGTGCGATCGTCGACGCGCACCTCCACGCCGCCGATGCGCCAGACCCCGTCTGTGACGGGTTGCGCCAAGCCGGAAATGTTGAGAACCCCGCCGGCCAGATCGTCCGGCCCGATAGCCACGGCGGCCCCAGAGGCGCCGAGCCGGGTGTTGTGGAGGGTGCTCACAGCCTCGGCGTATTGGCCGCGGGCGGATTCGGAGATATCGTCCCACAGGGCCAGCAAGAGGTTCTCTTGCCCCTCCGACTGCTGGAGCATCCTGGCGCGGAGGGCAACTTCTTGCGGCCGGTCAGCGAGGATATCGGCGGCGCTGCGGTTGCGATTGCGGAGGGCGGAAAGCACGTTGCTTGGCACCGGCTTGCCACGCTGGATAAGGGCCAGGATCTCATCGGTGCGTTCGTTGGACTGGTCCAGGAGGATGTCAGCCTTGCTTGCATCGTCGAAAACAAACCAGAGCCGGGCATCCTCGCTGGCCAGCTTGACCCGGTAGAGGGGGCTGTCCGGAAGGCTGTCTCGAGCGGCGTAGACCGTGCCGCCGCCGGCGGCCAGGAGAGCCAGAACCAGCGAGGCGACGATGGCTACGGGACGAAGCCAGGTGATCTGCCCCCGGGGCCGGTGGCGGCCCTGGCGCAGATCGGCTGCTCGTTGGCGGACGAGGTCCCAGGCCGTCTGCTGAGCCCAAGCTCTCGGCACTACTCGTGGGGTGCGGCCGGCGCGCTGGGCCAGAAGCAGCAGGGGGCGCAACCGTTCGGCCCGCCGCGGGTAGCGGGAGAGGCACGTCTCCACGCTTTCGCCCTGCTGGATGGCCGTCAGGCATTCGTCCAGGATAGAGCGGAAGCTCCGAATGCGCATGCTAGCGCTCCTCCTGGTAGAGGACTCTTCGCAGGGAAGCGAGAGCGCGGTGCTGCAACGACTTGATCGCCCCTTCCCTGCGGCCCATGATGCGGCCTACGGAGCGGTTGTCGAACCCCTCGATGAACTTGAGGACGATAACCTGCCGCTGTTCGTCAGTGAGGTGTTTGAGGGCGACCTGGAGCTGGCCGCGCTCCAGCGCCCTCTCGGCCAGGGACTGAGGGCTGGCCAGGGTGCTGCTGAGGGTCTCGCTGAGGTCCACTTCGCCGCGACGTCGGCGCCGGCGGTGAAGGTCGATGAGCCGGTTGCGGGCGATGCGAAACACCCAGGCGCCGAAGGGTAGCCCTTTGAACTGGTAGCTCTTCAGGGACTCGAGCAGCTTGAGCATGACATCGGAGGCTAAGTCCTCAGCGGCCTGGACATCGCCCAGTTGCATGAAGGCGTAGTTGTAGATCTTCGGGTAGTAGGTCTGGTACAGGGCCTGCAAGGCAGCCTCGTCGTAATTCTGGGCCTGACGTACCAGGTCCCACTCGCGGAGGACCTCGGTGCTCGCCTCGGCCCTCGCTGCCTCAGGAGTGGCGCCCACGCGCTGGTGACTATCGAGGGGGCTTGACAAGGTTATTGCCCACATGACCGCACGACCAACCTAACCAGTAGAACGTGCGGCGATACGGGAGGATACGGCCTCGAGTCATCCCGGAGCCATTACTCCTCTCCCGACAGGCCCAGGAGGCGCCGGCGGGCCTGGTCGTATCGTTCCTTGGCGCGGGCCTCGCGGTTCAGCAGGCCCTTGAGTTTGGGAGGGTCCATCATCTCGCCTTGAAGCAGGACCCTGTGCAGGGCCTGGAGCTGTGTCTGCCAGGCCTCGTAGGACTCCGTGTAGTCGCGCTTCAGTTCGTCCATAGCGGCGCTGCGGTCTGTGCATCATCGTAGCGCTCAGCGCTTGCGGTTGTGAAGGCGCAGGGCGAAGGGGCCAGGCGCATCGCCGGGTTCACAGCCAGCGTGAGCGGATGTCGCCTTCGATGACGATATCGAGCAGCCGCGGCTCGTCCGCCTGCTGGGCCTCGCGGACGGCGTCGCCGATCTCATCGGGGTGTTCGATGCGCACCCCCTTTACCCCGAAGGCGGCGGCGATGCGGGAGAAGTCCAAGGGCGGGTCCGTCAGGTCCATGGCCACGAACTTGCGCCCCACGGCGCCTTCGCCCAGATACTCCAGCATGTTCAGCTTCAGGATGCGGTAGCTGGCGTTGTTGGCGATGACCCAGGTGACGGGAATCTTGTGATGGGCCGCCGTCCACAGGGCCTGGATGGTGTAGAGGGCGGCGCCGTCCCCCACGACCGATAGGACCGGACGGTCGGGGCGGGCCAGCTTGATGCCGATGGGATTGGGCATGCCGGGACCGAGTCCGCCGCCGCTGGCCCGGTAATGGGAGCATGGTTCCGAGAAGCGCAGGTAGCGCATGAGGTATCCCCCGGCCGTTATGGACTCATCGAAGAGGACAGTCCCTGGGGCCAGCGCCGCCGCTAGCTCGCTCATCATGCGACCGGCGCTGATGGGGACGCTGTCCCAGCGGGCGCGAGCAGCGCTGTCGAAGGCTTGCATGAGCTGTCCCGACATGGTCTGGTTGGCCGCGGCCCGCTGCTGGGCAGCCTCTATCTGCTCCGCGGTGAGGGTTCGGTTGAGGGCGGCGACTAGCTCCGCCAGGGCCAGGCGGGGGTCGGCCAGAAGCCCCATCTGAATGGGCCAGTTCTTGCCGATCTCCGGCAGGTCGAGGTCGATGTGGATGACGGTGGCCTGCTCCGGGAACGGCGACTCGTCCAGGGGGAACAGCAGGGGCAGGACAGGGGTTCCGACGGCCAGGATGACATCGGCGCTGGAAAGCTGCCCCTTGAGGCCGGCGGCGGAGATGACGTTGAGGAGGCCTGCGTAGAGAGGGTGGTCCGACGGGAAGGCGAGCTCCGCTGTAAACGAAGCATGGACACGGGCCCCGATGGTCTCCGCTAGCTGGACCAGCTCCCGCTGGCCGCCGCTGGTGGCCACCCCATCGCCGCAAATGATGACCGGCGACCTGGACTCGGCCAGGAGGCGAGCGGTCCGCTCGACGGTCTCCGGATCGGGGCGCACGCGGGTATCGACGTATGACGCGGGCACGATGGGCCCCTCAGCCTCTTCGTCCATAAGGTTGGTGGGGACGGAGAGGAAGACCGGGCCGCGGGGCGGGTCCGTGGCCACCTTGAAGGCGCGGCGCAGGAGGACCGGGATCTCGCTGGCGTCCTGGGCCTCGGCGGCCCATTTGGTCAGCGGTTCGGCCAGTCTCACCAGGTCGCCGGCCAGGATTGGCTCCTGGGAGGCCCCGCGCTGAGGGTGCTGCCCGGCGTAAATCACCATCGGCGTGCGGGCGCGGTATGAGTTGTAGAGCATACCCATGGCATTGCCGAGGCCGGGCATGATGTGTAGCTGGACGAAGGCCGGCCGGCCACCGGCGCCCAGACGGGCGCCCGTTTGGGCGCGGGCATAACCGTCGGCTACGCCGATGGCCACGCTCTCGTGCAGGGCGAGGATGTACTGGATCTGGGGGTAGTCCTGGAGGGCGTCCATGAAGGCCTGCTCGGTCGTGCCGGGGTTGCCGAAGACGTAGCGGACGCCCTCGGCGTTGAGCTGCTCCATCATGGCGTGGCGACCGCTGAGTTTAGGCATATGGGCTCCTCCGGCTGGAAGGATATCACAGGACGTAGCGAGAAGCGGAGTTGATCTGAGGCGGCCCTGTGCAGCCGGCCGCCCACGAGCCTCAGACCGCTAGGCGCGGCCGTTACTAACGACTCCCGCTGATCCAGGGCTGTGTTGGCGAGCGGCGTTTCCCATCCGTTAACCTTGGTTCAGGTAACGTAATTCCTGCATTGCGCGTCGTTCTATATAGGGGATTGAAAAAGTCTATGGCGCGCCTTGCGGTCGCTACCAAAGCAAGAGGTGGACGGCGGCTGGAAGCCGAGGGAGGGCCAGTGCCCCCTCTGTGGAGGGAATCGCTCTGGGCCCTGGACTGGCTGGCCCTGCGAATGTCGCCCGTCTACTACGGGATGGGCGTTCCCCGAGGCGACGGCAGTCCCGTGGTGGTGGTCCCCGGGTTCATGGGGACAGACCTGTACCTCACTGAACTCTTCCTCTGGCTGGGACGGATCGGCTATCGGCCGTATATGTCCGGCATCCCCATCAATGCGGATTGCCCGGACCGTCTCATGCAGCGTCTCCTACAGACGGTGGAGTGCGCCCATGCCGGGACAGGAAAGCCGGTCAGGCTGATCGGTCACAGCCTAGGCGGCCTGATCGGCCGCGGCGCCTGCGTGCAGAGACCCGATCTGGTCTCGCAACTGATCTCCCTGGGCTCACCCATCCGCGCACTGGATGCGCATCCTGCCATCGTGGCTCTGGTCCGTCTGGTCGTCCAAGTGCCGGCCGTGGAAGGGCATGGGCGATGTTTCACCGATCAGTGCGGCTGCGACTTCGGTCGCACGCTGGCCGGGCCGTTGCCCGCCTCAGTGGAGCACGCCGCCATCTACAGCCGCAGGGACGGCGTCGTAGACTGGCACGACTCGCTGGAGGCTGACCCCCGGCTCAACCACGAGGTGGGCGGGACCCACATAGGCCTGGTATTCAATCCCCGGGCCTATCGCGTGCTGGGGGATCTTCTGGCTTATAGGCGTGGGACGACAGGCCTGGAAGCCGGCGCTCCCGGCAAGCAGTGTCGCCGAGCTGATCTGTCCCACAAAGACTGAGGCCGGACCGGGGTGACGGTCCGACCTGCATTCGACTTCTTGGTGGCGCATGCGGGATTCGAACCCGCGATCTCCGCCTTGAGAGGGCGGTGTCCTGGGCCACTAGACGAATGCGCCGCTCAACTGGCTGCGGGGCTAGGATTCGAACCTAGACTAACTGATCCAGAGTCAGCCGTGCTACCGTTACACCACCCCGCATCAGCCTGCCTGATTGTAGCAGAGGGCGTAGAGACCCGGCAAACGCAGCCCGGCCTGCTAGCCCTTGGCGGCGGGCGGTAGACGGCGCAGCGCCGAGCGCAGGCGATCCAAGGTCCGGGGGCGGCCGAGGACAGCCATCGTCTCGAACAGGGGCGGCGCCGCCGTCTTTCCTGTCACCGCCACCCGGACCAGTCCGAACAGCTCTCCCGTTTTCAGGCCAAGCTCGTCGGCCAGGGGTCGGATGGCCGCTTCGAGGGCGTCGTGCTCCCAGGGCTCCAGCAACTCGGCTCGGCCGAGGACGGTCTCGAGGGCGGCAGCCGCCCGCGGCGGGTCGCCGGCGAACTTCTTGCCCAGAATGGTCTCGGGCGGGTAGTCGAGTTCGCCTTCCCGGAAGAAGAAATCGGCCATGTCCACGGCCTCGGGCAGGAACCGGATGCGCTCCTGGATCAGGGGCATGATGCGCAGCAAGTAGTCGTGGTCGACCGGACCGACGGCGGTTTTCAGGAAGGGCTGGACGCGCTGGGCCAGGTCTCCCAGTGAGAGCTGCCGGATGTATATCCCGTTCATCCAGGTGAGCTTGTCGATGTTGAAAACGGCGGGGCTCTTCAGGATGCGTTCCAGGCTGAAGTGATGGATGAAGGTCTGGCGGTCGATGATCTCCGTGTGGTCGTCCAGGGACCAGCCCAGCAGGCCGAGGAAGTTGAAAAGCGCCTCGGGAAGGAAGCCGCGGTCGCGGAACTCCAGGACAGAGGTGGCGCCGTGGCGTTTGCCGAGCCGGGCACCGTCCGGCCCCAGGATCATGGGCAGATGGGCGAAGGAGGGCGGCAGCCAGCCGAGGGCCTGGTACAGCAGGACGTGACGGGGGGTGGAGGAGAGCCACTCGTCGCCGCGGAGGACGTGGGTGATGGCCATAAGGTGGTCGTCCACCACGTGGGCCAGGTGGTAGACGGGGAAGCCGTCCGCCCGCACAAGGACGAAGTCATCGAGGGTGTCGTTCTCAAAGACGAGATCGCCGCGTATCATGTCCTGGAAGGCGGTCTGGCCGGTCAGCGGCGTCTTGAAGCGGACGACGGGCGCGATGCCCTGAGTGGCGAGCTCGCTGCGCTCCGCTTCGGAGAGGTCGCGGCAGCGGCGGTCGTACTTGGGCGGCAGCTTGCTGCGCTGTCGCTCTTTCCGGACCTCCTCCAGCCGCTCGGGCGAGCAATAGCAGTAGTAGGCGTGCCCGGAGTTCAGCAGTTCGTGGGTGGCCTTCCGGTAGTGCTCCAGCCGGCGGGACTGGACGTAAGGGCCATAGGTCCCGATGTCTCGAGACGGGTCTTGGGGGTCAGGCCCCTCGTCCCATTCGAGGCCAAGCCAGCGGAGCGACTCGATGATGGACTGGAGAGAGCCGGGGACGACACGGGCCACGTCGGTGTCCTCGATGCGCAGGATGAAAGCGCCCCCTTCGTGACGTGCGAACAGCCAGGCGAAGAGGGCGGTGCGCAGATTGCCGACGTGGAGCTCGCCTGACGGGGCGGGAGCAAAGCGGACGCGGACGGACATGTCTGCCTCATTCTAGCAAAACGGATGGCGCGCAACCTGTCGGCCAACTGACATCCGCGGCCACCTGTTGAATCAAGGATCGCCACTGGGTATCTTGGCGGTGGCGATGGAAGGCGTTATCGAAGTACGGCCGGAGCGGCTGGAGACGCTGCGCGCGAACGGCATGGAGTTGCCCTACGTCGAGTTCGGCAGCGCCGAGCCGGGCATCAAGCTGATCTGCGAGGGAGATGAATACTGGTACTACCGAACGCTGCCCCTGAAGGGGTACGGGGCCGTGATGGCCCGCCATATCCGGGCGCTGGAGGTAGAGGGGAAGAAGCCGCTGCTGGCGCGCTTCGGGACCCGCATTTACATTTACGCGACGGGCATCACGCCCATCGGCGCGGGAAAAGCGCCCGGGGCCTAAGCCGGGCCTCGGATCATCTCCAGCGCCTCGCGCAGGTCGGCGGGCAGGGGTGACTCGAACTCCACCAGGCGGCCGCTGGACGGCAGCGTGAAGGCCAGCCGCCAGGCGTGCAGGAACTGGCGAGCGATGAGGGCTGAGCGGCGGCCGTAGGTGGTGTCGCCTACGACCGGGTGACCGACGGCGGCCAGGTGGACCCGGATCTGATGAGTGCGCCCGGTGACCGGCTGCACCTCCAGCAGGGCGTAGCCATCGAAGGTCTGACGGGTGCGGTATCGCGTCTCGGCCTCCCGGCCTCCGGCCACAACGGCCATCTTCTTGCGGTTCCTGGGGTGGCGTCCGATGGGTGCCTCGATGATCCCTTCCGGCGGCCGCGGCGCCCTGTGGACCAGGGCCAGGTAGGTCTTATGGACGTCGCGGTCCTTAAGCTGCTGGGACAGGCTGCCCTGGGCGCGGTCGTTCTTGGCCACGACGAGCAAGCCGGAGGTGTCCTTGTCCAGCCGGTGAACGATGCCCGGCCGCAGGGTGCCGGCGATGTCCTGTAAGTCGGGGCAGATGGCCAGCAGGGCGTTCACCAGGGTGCCGCGGGGGTGCCCGGGCGCTGGGTGGACCGTAAGCCCGGCCGGCTTGTCCACGACAAGGATGTCTTGGTCCTGGTAGATGATGGTCAGGGGGATCTGCTCCGGCAGCAGTTCGATAGGTTGGGCAGGCGGGATCGTTACGTTTACGGTCGCGCCTGGCGTCAACTGGTACGAGGGCTTGGCCGGACGGCCGTCAACCAGCACGAGCCCTTCGTCGATGAGGCGGCGGGCGTGGCTGCGCGACAGCTCGCTACAGCGACGGGACAGGAAGACGTCCAGGCGCTCGCCGGCGCGGTCCGCTACCAGATCAAGTACCTTCATGGGCGGGCGGCTTGGCCGACGTGGGGAGCAGGGCGTAGCCCACGAGGAGCGCCGTGATGGCGATGACGATGGAGGAGTCGGCGACGTTGAAGGCAGGGTAGTGTGGGAACTGGATGAAGTCGGTGACGCGTCCCAGGCGGATGCGGTCCAGGAGGTTGCCTAGGGCGCCGCCCAGCATCATCCCTACCGCCATGGGGACAATGATGTGGTCGAAGGGCGGGAAACGGTAGTAGAGGTATATCGCCGCCAGCCCGATGAGGGTGGTCAAGATGAGGAAGCCCGTCTGGTCTTTGAGGATGCCGAAGGCGGCGCCGGTGTTGGTGACATAATGCAGGCGCACCGGCCAGTCGGCGGGCCAGGCGTCACCGCGGTCCATGAGGGAACGGACCAGTTGTTTGGTGAGCTGATCGAGGGCTAGCACAGCGATGGCGGCGCTTAGGAATAGGAGGCGGCGCCTCGTGGGGTGGCTGGGCGCTGGGGGGCTGGACTCGGGAGCTTGGGCCGGTAGCATCAACATCGATGATAGCACCTGACCTGCATGCGCGGGCGGGCGAAGAGAGGGTTCGCGCAGATTTGACGCCAGCTATGGGCGGTTGATACGCTCATCGCAGTTGCCCAGGTGCTCGCCGGTAAGGAGTCGCATTGGTTTTCGATTTGATTTCGCGTCGGTCGAAGGACCGTGAGAGGTACGGGAATCGCCTGCCGCCCGGCCAGAAGGTGGTGGAGGACTGGCCGGTGCTCACGTACGCGGGGACCCCCCAGATCGACCTCGAAAAGTGGAGGCTGCGTATCTCCGGCGCGGTCGAGAACGAGGTTGAGTTTACCTGGAGCCAGTTCACCGCCCTTCCCAGCACGAAGGTGGCGTGCGACATCCATTGCGTGACTGCCTGGAGCCGTATGGACAACGAGTTCGAGGGCGTGGCCTTCCGCGAGCTGTTGAAGCACTTCGAGCCGTTGCCCTCGGCGGAGGGGGTGATGGTCGATTGCTACGGCGGCTACACCACGAACGTCCTCCTCAAGGACCTCATGGCCGACAACGTGCTGCTGGCCTACAAGCATGACGGCAAGCCGCTGTCCGCCGCGCACGGGGGGCCTCTGCGGCTCCTCGTGCCGCACCTGTACTTCTGGAAGAGCGCCAAGTGGGTGCGCGGGCTGGAGTTCGTAGAGAAGGACCGGCCGGGATTCTGGGAGGTCTACGGTTATCACATGCGCGGCGACCCCTGGAAAGAGGAGCGCTACTCGTGAGCCAGCCTGCCCTGAGCGGAGCCGGAGGGTCGGCGACGCTGGACGCCGTCGACCGGCGCCTGCTGGACCTCCTCCAGAGCGAGTTCCCTCTGGTGGCGCAGCCCTTCGCGGTCCTGGCCCAGCGGCTAGGCATCAGCGAAGAGGAGCTGCTGGACAGGGCGCGGGCACTGAGGGAGTCCGGAGTGTTGAGGCACCTGAGCGCCATCTTCGACGTGTACCGCGTCGGCTACCGCAGCACCCTGGTCGCCTTCTCGGTGCCGGAGGAGCGGCTGAACCAGGCCGCAGCGGCCGTCAGCGCTCACCCGGGCGTCAGCCATAACTACGGCCGCGAGCACGAGTACAACCTCTGGTTCGTGCTGGCCGTCCCCCGCTCAGGCGACCTCGAAGGTGAGGTGACCCTTCTCGCCGAAAAGACCGGAGCCGTCAGGTACCACATACTGCCGGCCCTCGAGCTGTACAAGATCGATGTCGAGTTCGACATGGTGAACGGCGAAGGGAACAAGGGCCAGCGCTCTCAGGGGCGGAAGGCCCGGCGCAGGGATCTGACCGCTGACGAGGTGGAGATGGTGCGGGCGCTTCAGGAGGACCTGCTGCTGGTGAGCCGTCCCTTCGCTGCGGCGGCGACCGCTCTGGGGATGAGCGAAGATGAGCTTGTGGCCAGGGCTGAGGCGCTACGAGAAGAGGGCATCATGCGGCGGTTCGCCGCTGTGTTGCGCCACCGCATCGCGGGTTTCGCCGCTAACGGCATGACCTGCTGGATCGTGCCCAAGGAGCGGCTCGAGGAGGTGGCAGCGAAGTTTGCCTCGTATCCCCAGGTCAGCCACTGCTACCGGCGCCCCACTTTTGACGATTGGCCTTACAACGTCTTCACCATGATCCACGCTCAGACCCGCGAGAAGTGCGAGGAGACGGTGCGCAAGATCGCCGCGGACGCCGGTGTCCACGACTACGCGATCCTGTACAGCCACACCGAGTACAAGAAAGAGCGCGTGAAGTACTACGGGCTGCGCTGATGACCCAATACGCTAAGGACGGCCCCGGCGACGATGCGCCCTTACAAAGGATGCGCTTCTACCTTCGAGAGATAGGGCAGGGGCCCAAGAACTGCCGCGACCTGACCCGCGACGAGGCCCGCGACGCTCTGGAGCTGATCCTGACCCAGCAGGCCATGCCGGCCCAGATGGGAGCCTTCCTGCTGCTCGAGCGGTTCAAAGGGGAGTCGCCGCAGGAGCTCCTGGGGTTCGCGGACGCCATCCGTGCCCATGCGGTACGCATCCAGCCCAAGGTGGAGGGGCTGCTGGACATCGGCAGCCCGTACGACGGTCGCAAGAGGAGCATCGTTGTGAGCCCGGCGTCTTCGATAGTGACGGCGGCGGCCGGGGTGCCGGTGGTCATGCACGGCGAGAAGGACCTGGGCCCGAAGCACGGAGTGCCCATCGGGGATGTCCTGGAGGCGCTGGCCATCGACACAGACGCGCCGCCGGATGAGGTGGAGGCGAGCATCGAGGCAGTGGGACTGGGGTACATGCACCAGGCGCGGTTCGTCCCGTCGCTGTTCGCCCTGAAAGACGTGCGGGAACAGATCGCGCTGCGTAGCTGCATTCACACCATCGAGAAGGTCTACAACCTCGCCGGCGCGGCCTACAGCGTGATCGGCCTGACGCACCTGCCGTACATGGAGAAGATGCTGGCAGCGGCCCAGGAGATGGGGTTTCGGCGGATCATGATCATCCAGGGGATCGAGGGCAATGAGGACGCTCCCACGTCGCGCCCCTGCCGCGCCTTCCTGTGGGAGGGTGGGGAGGTCCGGGAGCTTCGCATCGATGCCCAGGAGTACCGCCTTCAGCCTGCCTCCCAGGAGGAGATGGCCGGCGGCGACGCTTCGTATAACGCCGGCCTGGCCCTCCGTATCCTGGAAGGCGAGGCGGGGCCGTATCGCGACCTCGTGGTGCTAAACGCTGGCATCCGCATCTTTCTGGGCGAGCGAGCAGCGAGTGTCGCGGACGGTGTCGCCCTGGCCCGCGAAGCCCTCGACTCCGGGGCAGCGAGAGCCAAGCTTGAGGCGCTGAGAGCGCGCGCTGCCAGCCGCAGCTCCGCCTAGCGGCAAGCCGGCGCGTTTGACCGGGCTCGGCGGCGCGCGTAGAATTTCCCTGTATGGACGAGTACGGGCTCGATATGGATGAGGTGGCGAGGGTCATCGATGGCGCTGAAGTCCTGGTCGTCCGATTCGCCATCCTGGACAAGAGGCTGCTGATGGACACGCGCACCAGCGAGCAGGATGGGCCCATCATCGCCATCGTGCCAAAAGCTGATTCCGTGGAGGAGCGCTTCAAGGGCCTGAAGAAGATGCGTCCCCGATTTCCCTTGCCGGACAAGATCATGTCCTTCATGTGGCCGCGACACATGGATACGTTCCGCAATTGTGGCCTGTGGGCGAAGATCGAGGCCAGGATGGTCAGCCTCGGCGGCGAGCAGATGGCCGAGCGTTGTCAGCAGGTCTACGAGGAACTGGTCCGCCAGGAAAAGGCAGAGGTGCTGGCGGCCATCCGGGGGGGAGAGGGCTACCAGTCGCTCTGGGAGCGATCGGGTTAGGCGCGGAGTCCGGGCAAGCGTGAGGCAGCCCTGACCACTCGGCCCCTGTTGTCGAAGATGAAGGTTATCGATCTGCGGAGTGACACCGTCACTCTGCCTTCGCCCCAGATGAGGGAGGCTATCGCCAACGCGGAGCTGGGGGACGATGTCTTCAGCGATGACCCCACCGTAAACCGTCTGCAATCGCTGGCTGCCGGGACGCTGGGGAAGGAAGCGGCGCTCCTGACCACCAGCGGTACTCAGAGCAACCTGGTGGCGCTGCTCACCCACTGCCGGCGCGGCGACGAAGTCATCGTCGGCGATGAGTCACACACTCTGCATTACGAGGTCGGCGGGGCCTATGCCGTGGGCGGGCTGGGCCTGCGCCCGGTGCGAAACGACCACAAGGGCCGCTTGGACCTGGAGCAGGTCAGGGCCAGCATCCGCCATCGGGACGTGCATTTCCCGCGCACGGCGCTGATCTGTCTGGAGAACACCCATAACCGCCGCGGCGGCACGGTCCTGACCGAAGAGGACATGCTAGTGGTCCGGGATCTGGCCGACGAGCACGGGCTGCGTCTGCATCTGGACGGCGCCCGCTTGTTCAATGCTGCGGTGGCCCTCGGCGTGCCCGCCTCGAGGCTGGCGCAGCATGCCGATTCGGTGTCCTTCAGCCTGTGCAAGGGGCTGGGCTGCCCCATCGGCTCCGTCCTCTGCGGCAGGCGCGACTTCATCGCCGAGGCGCGGCGCTACCGAAAGATGCTGGGCGGCGGGATGCGCCAGGCGGGGATCATCGCTGCCGCCGGCATCTACGCGCTGGAGAATATGACCGAACGCCTAGCCGATGACCATGAGAATGCCCGCGTGCTGGCAGCCGGTCTCGGAGAGATATCCGGGATCGAGCTGGCGCCGCCGCCCGAGACCAACCTGGTGTTCTTCACCGTGGTCGGCTGGGACCTGGGCGAGCTGGTACGCCGCCTCAACCGGGCGGGCGTGCTCTGCCTGGATGAGGGCGGGCGGTTACGCGTGGTAACCCACTATGGGATCGAGCGGGCCGATGTTGAAGAGGTGGTGGCGCGCGTGCGTTCGGTGATGGCCGCGGGCGCCTGAAGTCCGTGGAGAAGCGCCTGGGCCTGCTCCTGGTTTTGTTGCTGGCGGTTGCCGCTTGCGGCGGCGACACGACCGTCCTCTCGGGCCGGGAGGTTGTGTCCACGATTCCATGGACGCCGCCTCAGACGGCGCACTATCGCCTCCTCCAAGGCGACAATGTGAAGGGAACGGGGGAGCTCCAGATCGAGGCGCAGGGCGAAACGCTGGTTCTCCGGCAGAACTTCGCTTTCCCGGATCAGAAGCTCACGGACGAAGTCTCAGTGGTTGTAGATGGGGCTACGCTTCGGCCGCAGAGCGCCGAGCGAGTCATCAACGGCCCGGAGGGCAAACGCCGGTGTCAGGCCCAGTACACAGGGACGAAGGTCACAGTTGAGCAGCGGTCGGAGAAGGACCAGCGTACCGATCTGCTCGATGTGCCCGCCCGTTCGTACGACAGTTGGTCGGACATTTTCCTGTGGCGGACGCTGGCCTTTGCAGCCGACTACGAGGCGACCTACTCCGATGTGCTGAGCTGCACGCTGGCCAAGCCCGAAGTGATATCGGTGGCCCTGAAGCTCAAGGAGAAGGAGACGGTGACGGTGCCGGCCGGCACCTTCCAGGCGTGGCGGCTGGAGATCCGTTCGGGAGGGCGTACTCAAAACGCCTGGTACGCGGATGACCCAGCGCGGACCCTGGTGCGGTACGACAACGGGGACTTGGTATTCGAACTGGAAGGCACCGATTAGCGTTCAGATTCGCCAATCGGGCGCGCCGCCTTTCTGAGCCCGCTGCCGGGAGGCCGGCAGGGGCCCCCGGCCCGGCGGTCCTTCGGCCCCCTGATCCTGGAGTCCGTGGATGATCCGAGTCAGCGAGCTTGAAGGCAGGACTGGCGGCTGGGCATTAGTCGCCTCAGCGCTTGATGTGGGGTAGGCCAGAGCGACGGATGGGTCCGGCGGGAGCTTGGTCCCCGGAGTTGGGGTGGAGGATGTGACCGGCAATTGGGGCGGGGCCCGCAGCGGCTCGGCGCTGCCGCCCACATCGGCGATGAACTCGAAGAAGACCACGAATGCGGCGAGGAGGAGCAGGAAGGGCCATAAGAGTCGCAGGTTCAGAACCCGGACGTCCGCTCTTTTGCCACCCCTTCCTGGTTGTGTCATGGCAGCCATCGAATATAATAGGCAGGTCAAATGACTTGATGCCATGCCTGCGGTCCTGCTGATCAGTAAAGATCCCAGCACCGAGGGGTTGGTCCAGAAAAGCCTGGCGAGCCTAGGCTATGAAGTGGTCACCGCGTCCAGTGCCGAGGCGGCGATGCGGGGGCTGTTCACGGTCAAGGTGGATGCGGCGGTGGTGGACGCAGCCCTGGGTGAAGACCTCGAGTGGCTATGCCAACGATTGCGTGGCACCGATGGCACTCTGGCGATCGTATTTCTTACTGCGGCCAGCGCTCAGTGGCTTCCCGGCTCCATCCCCCTAGAGCCAAATCTCGACGAAGTGGTCACTAAGCCATATTCCGCCAAGGAGTTGCGTGAGGCGGTGGAGCGCGCTCTGGCCGCCAGGCACCGCTCGCGTCCCAGCGTTGTGCTGATCGACGACCTTCAGCTCGACCGGGCCACGCACGAATTGAGGGGGGGTGGCGTCCAGGTCCAGCTGACCCCCACGGAGTTCCGCTTGCTGGAATACCTGGCCCAGCGGCAAGGGGCCATCGCTTCGTCGGAGGAACTACTGGAGAAGGTGTGGGAGTTCTACCCGGGTACGGGCTCGTCCGAGCTGGTGCGTTCCCACGTACGAAACCTCAGGGCCAAATTAAGGATCGCCGCGCCAGGCCGGGAGCTTATCCAGACGGTGCCGCGAAGGGGTTACCGGCTGGCGTGAGGCCATAGGGCCGGCCTGCCCACTCTAATTCGCGCGAATCCGGGTATAATAGGCTGTGGTCTCGGTAGCGGGCGTAGCTCAGTGGTAGAGCGCCTGCCTTCCAAGCAGGCTGTCGTGGGTTCGATTCCCATCGCCCGCTCCATTGCTTTCTTGAAGCACCGGCCCGCCGCTGATCCAGTCAGCAGTGATGCCTGAGGACTAAGGCGCACCGAATCTCCCGCCGCCGCGATGCACCAGTTTAGCTTCGACTTCGGAGACCCATTCTATGACCTTGGCGGCTGGCTGGTCGGCCTGCAAGTGATCACCTTCGAGAACACCTACGGGCTCGACCGTGACCGGACCGAGGTTGTCGGCGGCAGCGGCCGCTGGAGAATCGAAGCTGGTGGCTTGACGTCCGCAGGCGGCCAACGGAAGCACCAGGGCCGGGCCTGGGTGACGGGGACGGGCTACGCCGGCGGGCTGGAGCTAGTGGCGGGCGCGGAGTGCGAGCAGAAGCTGCGATGCCTGAAGCTCGTCCTGCGCCGCCTTCCGGCCGGGAGTCTAATAGGTCGAAGGTGGGAGAGCGGCCCGGTGCCGCCGGGCGGCGTGGTGTTGAGGTACCCTTTCGACCCCCAGGCGGCTTTCGCGCTCCACAGTCCGCTGGTGTTCCTCTCCGACCCGGGCGGCGGATACGTCTACTTGCGGTCCCTCGATGAGCGGGTCCGCTGCAAACGGTTCGCGGTCTACCCCGCGGACGACGGCACAGTGGTAGAGCTGATCCACGAGGAAGCAGCGCACGAGATGGCGAACCGCGTGGCAACACCTCCCTGGCGGGTTGGACATTGCGACGATCCCGAGACGGTTGTCGAGGAGCAGCTGGTGCACTTGGAGCGCGTCTACGGCCTTCAAGCCTGGGAGAGGCGTCCTGATGTGCCGGACTGGGCGCGAGAGATCGCGCTGGTCGTTTCGATTCACGGCATGCACTGGACGGGGCGCGTGTTCAATACGTACGACGATGCGTTGCGGACGCTGCAGTGGGTGTGCCAGAGGATCGAGGGACGGCGGGTGCTTGCCTTCCTGCCCGGCTGGGAGGGCCGCTACTACTGGCAGTACGGGAATTACCGTCCGGAGTCCCGCCTAGGGGGCAGGCGCGGGTTCCGGAAGCTGGTGGAGGGTGCCCGCCGGCTGGGCGTCGCGTTGATGCCGATGTTCGGCGCCAATTGCGTCAACAGCGGGCTGCCGGGGTTCGACCGTTGGGGTGAGGCGTCGAGGTTGAGATCGGCCGGCGGGATGGTCTTCCAGGGCAACAAGCCCGATTGGGACACCTCGCGGGCCCATGATCCCGGCTGGCAGGCATGGCTCAACCCGGGGTCTCCGCCCTGGCGGGAACGGCTGCTGGGCCAGGTCGCCAGTTTGGTCGAAGAGTACGAGCTGCCGGCCGTCTTCTTCGACACGCATCATATGTGGGAGAACGATCCTGAACACCCCGTCTACGAGGGCCTGGCGGCCTTGCGGGATGCTCTCAGGGAGCGCTTCCCGGACCTGCTGGTGGCAGGGGAGGGCTGGTACGACGCGCTGGGTGCGGTAACGCCGGTCTCTCAGGTGGGGGCGCCGGCGCGATGGGACCAGGTTTTCTCGCGCTACTGCCGGACATTCGGTCACCTGATGTGGGGCGATCCCAGCCGTGGCAGCACGGGCGTGCACGAGGCCGGCAGGACCGGGTTCGGGCTGGTGCCTGACGCGCGACACTGGTGGCCGACGGTCACCATCGTCGATGGGACACTCGAGCGGGCAGCCGACAAGGTGGAGCAGGTGATCGAGCAGGCGAGGCAGTACGCCCGTCGCTACCTGGGATGAGAGGGCTCTCTGGGGGCTGGCGGGCGCATCGTTCACGTTGACAGGGGTTCGATAGCGTACCTACAATCGAGACGACGGAGCGGGCGTAGCTCAGTGGTAGAGCATCTGCTTCCCAAGCATCCCTATCTAAAGCGGTGTGCTTGCTATCTGTGGGGTTGCGCAAAACAGGCACAGTTATCGGCTGTAACTGGGTGCGGAATGACGGGCGTATCGCCGGTCGCCGAATAGTCGACGCTGGCCCTCTGCTAGTCCGGCGCATCGTACAGCCCCTCTCCGTGCCCGAGCCACCACGTCTCCCCCGTGCGCTTCAGCTTCCGAGTTGTCCGCCTGCCCCGCCCACAGGCCGCATCGGGCTCCGTGAACACCTTGCAGCAGTGCCGGCAGCGGAACCGCCGCTTAAACAGAGCCAGCCATACATCCTTCCCCCACAGCTTGGCATCCCTCTTGCGCTGCAAGTGCCACTGATGCACCTGCCACGTCAACCTCCCGCAGCCCGGACAAGCCACTTCCTCCTTCGCGTACCGGGCTACTACCTCGATGTGCTGGCCCCATTCTTTCGTCGCCATCACCATTAATCCCGGCAGCCGCAGCCGAACGGTGATAGAGTCGTCTTGCACCTGGCCTCCTTTCTGTAGCCGTTCACTTGCCTTCGTCTACAGAAACGCCAGGTGCCTTTTTGCTAACTCACCTCAACTGTATCCACACTGAAGAGTGTAGACCCCAGGCCCGCCAAGTCTTGACGGCGTTCGCGCTGGCTGGTACGCTTCTCCAGCAGGTTCTGGTCCGGCCGTAACAGATCGGGGCTGAAACGCGTCCTTGTATCTCGGAGAACGGGGACGAGGCTGGGTGGCTCGAGGCGGCAGTGAGGCTCTGAAATGCGGAGAGAGAACAACGAAGGAGATTCTGGAATCCCCACGAGAACGCGTGCGGGAGTAATCGTCGGGTACATCGGCTTTGTATTCGGCCTCTTAGCGGTGCTCACCGCTGCCTCCGAGGCTGAGGCCTTCCCGCCAAACCAGGCCGCGGCTACAGTGCTGGCCTCCATGGTTGCCGCCTACTGTATCGGTTGGCTTCTGCAGCCGCTTATCGACAAGACCTTCCGCGCGCCCTAGCGCGCTCGGGGACGTTATCCGGTCGGCGAGCGGGTGCCTAGGATCCTCAACACGACGAAGAATACCGTCGTCGCCCAGCAGGCGAGCATAGCTCGCACGGTGTGGTCCCGCTTTTGGGGTCTTATGGGGAAGGGCTCTCTGCCGGACGGGCACGCCTTGGTCATCGACCCCTGTTCTTCCGTCCACACGATGTTCATGCGGTTCGCTATAGACGCGGTATTTCTGGACAAGAACAACCGGGTGGTGAAGGTGGCGCGCAGCATGCACCCCTACCGGGCCGCCATCGCGCCTGGCGCCGCACGGGTCCTTGAGTTGCAGGCCGAGGGCGCAGAAAGGGCCCGGCTTGAAGAGGGAGACATCTTGGCCCTGGTGGACTAGATGCCCAACCGTCATTCCGCTGACCTCACGAACTGCAGCGAATAGGGGCCGAGGGAGAGGATGGTGTTATCTCGTACCACAGCCCAAGCCACCTTCTCGGCTCCCACGACCATGCGGCTCTCTTCCGCCAGGCTATATATGAGGAGGAGCCCGGAGTGGTATAACAGGCTGGCCTCGAGAGGCGCGAGCCGCGGCAGGCGAACGTCGCAGCCTCTCGCGGCCCCGAGCCTCGCAGGCCGCTCGCCAAAGAGCCTCATCACCAGCGCTGCCAGCCTCCTGCAGACAGCGGTGGGCGATGAGGCAGGCGGCGTAGGACTGGGCGGCCGGGTAGTCGGCGGGGGCGCCTTGGGCGCCGATGCGACCAGTCGCCTCCCGGGAACCGGGGCCGAAGTCCACCGCGTACGCCGCGCCCGGTTCCCACTGGCTGGGGCCCAGGAAACCCTCCGCCTCCGCGCCCAGGGGTTGGCCGAATTCGTGGGGCAAGACAGGCGCCCCACGTTTACATCCGCAATATCAATGGCCGCCATAGGTTGTAAGAATTATGTTATAGTTGCCGGACCACGTTGCGAAAGCAACGACAGATCGCGGGGCCGCGCTTGACAAGTCGTAAATATCCAGTAAACTGAAAGCACTCTTCTCGACTCCTGGCGATCCCCTCCGCGCCCGCAGCAGAATCGCGGGATCGACCTGCTTTCGAGTTAGGACCAGATCGAGTGTTGCGCACAGAGCTATTACCAGTCGTGGTCGTGATCGGCTCCGACAGCGAGACGATCCCGCTTCTGCGTGGCTTTCTGCGGCTGGCAGGTTTCGAGCCCGTCTGGTTCGATCGCCATGACAAGGCCCTCAAGGCGTTCGAGTCGGGCGAACTGAGCCCTCCCGACGCCATCATCCTGGATATCAGCTCACTCCATGGCGACGGGCTGGAGGCGTGCCAGAAGGTGCGGGACTACAGCTCGGCGCCCATAGTGGTGGTCCTGTCTTCCGGCTACTCAGAGGCCAACGTCGTGGCCGCGCTGGGTAGTGGCGCCGACGAGTGCTTGGCGAAGCCCATCCGCAACGGAGAGCTGGTGGCCCGCCTGCACGCCTTGCTTAGACGCAGCCAGCTAAACGGCGACCGACCCGCGGATCCGTTGATAGTGGATGACCTCGAGATCTCACTCGCCCACCATGTCGTGAGGAAAAGGGGCTGCAAGGTAGACCTGTCCCCGCTTGAGTTCAGGCTGCTTGTGTGCCTGGCACGCGAGCCGGGTACCCTCCTCAGCCACCGCACCTTGATGGCGCGCGTTTGGGGCGCCGAGTACGTGGAGTGCCGGCACTACCTCCGCCTCTACATCCGCTACCTGCGGGAGAAGCTGGAAGACGACCCCAGTGACCCCAAGCTGATCCTCAGCGAGTGGGGCATGGGTTACCGCCTCCAGGCCCCCAGCCACTGACCGGCATTCTCTGCTGCCAGCGGCGCGTCAAACTCTTACGGAAATCTTTCAGAATTCCTATCGCCGTCTTACTACCGCTCCTTTAATCTCCTGGTACGGTAGGCGTCAAGGCGTGTCCCACCGCTCCTTTCCTGGGGCAGGCCCGTGCATACTGGCGGTCGGAGGCATTTCTACATGGGAGAGCTCCTTCTTGTAATCGGCGACGACGAAGCTACGGCCTCGCTACTCTGCCCGGACGGCGACCAGGCGCCGCTCGTGCTCCGCTCCCCGCCGGACTCGAGCGCCTTGAGGCTTCTCTACGAGGAGCGCCCTGAGCTGATCGTCATAGACCTGAGTTCGCGGGAGTCGGAGGGCATCGAACTCTGCCGGCTGATCCGCCAGATTTGCGACACCCCTGTCCTCTGCCTAGTGACTCCGGATCGAGAGGACCCTCTAATCGGCTGCCTCGAAGCCGGGGCGGACGATTGCGTGAACTTGCCCGTGGGCGCTTTAGAGCTGAGGGCGCGGGTTCAGGCGCTGCTGCGCCGGTTCGGCGCTAACGGTAACGGCGCCGGCCGCCGGCTCTCCCTGGGCGAGATCCTGGTCGACATCGGCGCCCACCGCGTGCTGAAGGGAGGAGCTCCCGTTGCCCTCACGCCCCGCGAATTCAAGCTCCTGGCCGTCCTGGCAGAAAGGCCAGGGTCCGTGGTCAGACACGAAGAGCTACTAAGCCGCGTCTGGGGTGCTGATTTCATCAGCGATACGCACTACCTCAGGCTCTACATCGGATACCTGCGGCAGAAGTTAGAGGATGATCCTCAGAAGCCCAGATACATTGTGACGGAGTGGGGCATCGGGTACAGGCTTACTTCCGGTGCCCCGATAGGTGAGGCTGAACCCGTAACCCCGCGACCGGCAGTGCCCAGGCCCTATATGGGCCGCTCGTCCGTGTCCCTGGCGGCCGCTGAGTGAACGGTGGCCTGGATAGGAGTGTAAGGGGTGTCTGACGTTGACAGTTCTCCCACCGCCACCTTGCTCCATTTCGTTCCCGCCGAGGCGAAAGTGCTCCTCTGCGATGCCCACGGCCGCATCAGCTGGGCTAACCGGGCAATGTTGGAGATGCTCGGGCGCAAAGAGGGCGAGATCATGTCCAGATACGTTGACGAAGCCTTCGGGGCTGAGACGGTCTGCTTTAGCAC
>Ga0105164_10000550_pt1 | contig 25984 bp, 7 predicted proteins | sample VDWuncwatermetaG_FD_89674 | JGI IMG/M metagenome (GOLD analysis project Ga0105164, IMG submission 89674) | Wastewater microbial communities from Netherlands to study Microbial Dark Matter (Phase II) - VDW unchlorinated drinking water | ecosystem: Environmental > Aquatic > Freshwater > Drinking...
ATATAGTACATCGTACTTCGTGATTGAACGATGTACGAAGTACGAACGACGATGTACGAGGTACGAGGTACGAAACATAAGCGGTCTTTTTACCGTAATAAACTTTTAACGGTCTCGCCGATTTGACCAGGACTCTCGGCCACCAAGATTCCGCCAGCGCGCAGGGTAGTGATTTTTTCGTCAGCCGTTCCGCTCGATCCGGAAATAATCGCACCGGCATGACCCATGCGTTTCCCCGGAGGGGCGGTCCGGCCCGCAACAAAGGCGGCGACCGGTTTTTTAAATTCGGTTTGGATGAATCGGGTCGCCTCTTCCTCGGCTTCGCCTCCGATTTCCCCAATTAAAAGTAGGGCTTCCGTTTCATCATCCTTGGCAAAGAGTTTCAGAAGATCGACAAAATCACTTCCCAGGACCGGGTCGCCTCCGATGCCGATGCAGGTCGACTGCCCCAACCCCAGTTTTGTGAGTTGCCAGACCGCCTCGTAGGTCAAGGTGCCGCTGCGGGAAAGGACGCCGATTGATCCTTTCTTATGAATATAGCCGGGCATGATGCCGATTTTGCACTCTCCGGGGGTGATGATTCCGGGGCAGTTAGGTCCGACCAGGCGCATCCCTTTGGCCTTCAGTTCCTCTTTGACCCGGACCATGTCGAGAGTGGGGATCCCCTCCGTGATGCAGACCACAAGACGGATCCCGGCAGAGGCAGCTTCCCGGATCGCCTCCAGACAAAATTTGGCCGGGACAAAGATAACGGAGGCATCCGCCCCGGTCTTCTTCACCGCTTCGGAGACGGTCTCAAAGACCGGGATCCCTTCGCAGGCGGTTCCCCCTTTTCCGGGGGTCACTCCTCCCACGAGCTGGGTTCCATATTCCAGCATCTTCTGCGTATGAAAACGGCCCGCGTTTCCGGTAATCCCCTGTACAATGACTTTTGTGTTTTTATCGACGAGGATACTCATGCGACACTGTTTCGTACATCGTCGTTCGTACTTCGTACATCGTAAGGCCGTCTTTCCGTCACGAAGTACGATGTACGATATACGATGTACAAGCTGCTATTCACTTCTTCCATGCGCTGCAGCCACAACTTTCATGGCGGCATCGTCCATCGTGTCTGCCGGGATAATCTCGAGTCCTGAATCGGCGATCATCTTCTTGCCGAATTCAACGTTTGTCCCCTCAAGACGGATTACAAGCGGTACACGCAGAGGCACTTCTTTCAGTGCCGCAAGAATTCCAAGTGCAATCACATCACATTTCATGATCCCGCCGAAGATATTGACCAGCACCGCTTTTATTTTTTCGTCCGATAAAAGAATCTTAAACGCCTCGCGCACCTGATTCTGGTCTGCGCCCCCTCCTACATCGAGAAAATTCGCGGGACTCCCCCCGTAGAGTTTGATCACATCCATCGTCGCCATCGCAAGCCCCGCGCCGTTCACCAGACAACCGATATTTCCATCGAGGGCGATATAACTAATGCCGACCTCTTGGGCCAAAAGTTCCTTGGGGTTCTCCTCTTCCCGATCCTGCAGAGAAGAAAGTTCCGGATGACGATAAAGGGCGTTGTCATCGACGGACATTTTGCAGTCGAGGGCTATCAGGGTGTTCTCTTTCGTGAGGACCAAGGGGTTTATTTCAAGAAGTGAGAGGTCTTTCTCAAGAAAAATTTTTGAAAAGGAAGAGAGGACCGTATGAACTGCACCATTCAAAGAAGGGAGACCGAGATGTCTGGCGATTTTTTGGGATTGGGAAGGGTCAGGACCTTTGAAAGGATCGATCGGTTCCCTGAGAAGGGCGGAAGGGTTCTCTTTGGCGACCTCTTCAATCTCCATCCCTCCTGCGGGACTCGCCAGAACGACCGGGAGAGAAATTTTCCGATCAATCACAATACCCAAATAAAATTCTTTCGCAATCGGTGTCGCCTCTTCGACGAGAATCCGCCGGGTGAGGACGCCTTGAGGGCCTGTTTGGGCTGTGACAAGGCGTTTCCCGATGAGCGCTTTGGCGGCGGCGATAAATTCCTCCCGTGTCCCGACCAGTTGGACGCCCCCAGCTTTCCCGCGACCCCCTGCATGGACTTGGGCTTTTAGAACATAACGGCTTCCCCCCAGACGATCGAAGAGCGCTTCTGCTTCTTGAACGGTGGTTGCGACGAATCCTTTGGGAACAGGGATGCCATAGGAGGCGAGAAGCGATTTCGCCTGAAATTCGTGGAGTTTCATGAGGCGGAAGGGACGACGGAGAGAACCGAGGAAAGTTCCCGGACACCTTTCCGGACACTCTCGGCAGAGTTGAAGAGGGATTTCCTTTCTTCTTCGGTCAATTTGAGTTCAACAATTTCGAGAACGCCCCGACGACCTAAACGACAAGGGACACCGCAAAAAACATCTTTTAGACCGTATTCCCCTTCCAGAAGGGCACAGCAAGGAAGAATCTTTTTTTCATCCTGCAGAATACTTTGGACCATCTGAAAAACAGAAGCACCCGGCGCATAATACGCACTCCCTTGCTTAAGGAGCGCCACAATTTCTGCGCCCCCATTCCGGGTCCGTGTGACGAGGGCCTCGATTTCTTCTTTCTTTAAAAGATCCGCAATAGAAACCCCCTTGACCGTTGCAAATCTTGGGAGAGGAACCATATCATCCCCATGACCGCCGAGGACCATCGCTTCGACATCCTTCACACTTACCTTGAGTTTCTCAGCAATAAAATAACGGAATCGCGCGGCATCGAGGAGGCCGGCCATGCCGATCACCCGGTTCTTCGGAAAGCGGGTCATCTGATAAGCGAGGGTGGTCATTACATCTAAGGGATTGGTGACGAGGATGAGGATCGATTGGGGGGCATGCTGAACAACTTTTTCAGCAACCGCTTTTACGATCTGGGCGTTCGTTTTCAAAAGATCCATCCGGTCCATGCCGGGCTTGCGGGCGATCCCCGCCGTCACGACGACAATGTCCGAATTTTTGATCTCGGCATAGTCATTGGTCCCGCTGATTTTTGCGTCGTGGCCTTTCAGAGGAGAGGCCTCCATCAAATCAAGCGCTTTTCCCTGCGGCATCCCTTCAACGATATCCGCAAGGACAACGTCTGCGAGGTCCTTTTCAACAATCCTTTGAGCGACGGTCGCACCGACCTGACCCGCGCCGATCACAGCAACCTTGGGCCTTGTCATTGGAGTCTCCGGATGATCGCTTCTCCCATCTCACGTGTTCCGACCGCTGTGGGGTCACTTCGATCCTTTTTTAAGTCATAGGTCACAAATTTTCCTTCGCGGATCACATCGGCGGTCGCCTGTTCGAGCCGGTTCCCACGCTCTTCTTCCCCGATATGTCGTAACAGAAGGACGCCTGAAAGAAGAAGGGCTGTAGGATTTACTTTGTTAAGCCCTTTGTATTTGGGGGCGCTTCCATGCGTCGCTTCAAAGAGCGCGCCCGCTTCACCGATATTGGCACCGGGAGCGACTCCGAGCCCTCCGACGAGCCCTGCGCAAAGGTCTGAGACGATATCGCCGTAGAGATTCGGGAGGACGAGCACGTCAAACTGCTCCGGTTTCTGTACCAGCTGCATGCACATGTTGTCGACGATCCGGTCCTCAAATGCAATATCGCCATAGCGCGCGGCGACGGTACGCGCCACTTCCAAAAAGAGTCCGTCGGAGAATTTCATAATGTTGGCTTTGTGCACGGCGGTCACCTTTTTCCGCTTATTTTTCCGCGCATACTCAAAGGCGTAACGGACAATCCGCTCGGTCCCCGAAACAGAAATCGGTTTAATGCTGATCCCGGAATCAGGCCGCACCTTTTCCTGATGCTTCGCCAGCCAATCGATCAAATCTTGGGTCTCTTGTTTTCCTTTTTGGAATTCAATTCCCGCATAAAGGTCTTCGGTATTTTCACGAACGATCACAAGGTCGATATTTTTATAACGGCTGTTCACACCCTCGTAAGACTTGCAGGGTCTCACGCAGGCATAAAGATCGAGCGCTTTCCGGAGGGCCACATTCACGCTGCGAAACCCTGTTCCGACGGGGGTCGTCACAGGAGACTTGATCGCAACTTTATTTTTTCGGATCGATTCGATGACGGAATCCGGAAGAGGGGTTCCCTTTTCCTTCATGACGTCGGCACCGGCGTGTTGGACGTCCCATTCGATGGCAGCGCCTGTTGCCTCAATGCACTTTTTGGCCACCTCTGCCAATTCCGGCCCAACCCCGTCTCCGGGAATAAGTGTTACGCGATGAGTCATGAGGCTACGTTAACATAAAAAAGCGCGCCGGTCAATGCGCGCTGTCTGTTTAAGATACCGAACGCTTCACGAATTACAACCCTTGAAGCACCACTGTGGCAATTCTCTTCGCTTCTGCGAGTTCGTTCTGCACTTTTTCGGAAGTGATGAGTTTCCCCGCTTTTCCGAAGCCCTCGGTCACTTCCGCCAAGAGAAGTTTGGTAGCAGCATCCAGATCCTCGAGCCGATTCTCTCCAAGGGAAGCAAATTGTGAAGCGAGACTCGTTCCCAGATAAACTTCTTTCAGGAGGTCGACCGGTGCTTTCAAGGGAACGACAAAGGCCCTTTGGTGATTGACCGTAAGAGGCGCAAGAAGTCTCTCCCCCTGAAACGCGTGTGTCTGGGCAAGCGGATCATCGGGATTTAACAGAAAAACAACGGAGGACGTTTCAGGAAGTTGATCCAAACGGCTGATGAAACGCCGCGTGATCTTCTCGGCTAAATGATACCCGTAGAGGTTCCTCAATTTTGGTAAAAACCATCTGGCCTCAGCCGTTGAAAGTTCCGGGGTCGAAAAGTATAAAAATCCCTCGGTCTCTTTCAAAAGATCGGACAGGACATCTGGATTCGATTTTAAAGTTTCGTCCAGAAGCCGCTCCGCACTGAGCACGAGAATGGTGGAGCGGTTGACGCGGGACATCCGACTTCCAATTTCAAGAGGGTAGATGTCTTCGGCCACAGGCATCGGTGTCCGGTCAGGATGTAATTTTTGATTCAGCCGAGAAAAGAGTTCCCGGACCAAGACAGTATACAACGTACGCATCGCAGCTCGACCCGCTTCGTCGGTCTTACCCAGTTCATCAAGAAAGGGTCTGGCTTCAAACATCTTTGAGAGGGTCACTTCTTCGCCCGCCCCTTCAACAATCGATGCGACCGCCTCCGCCAGAGAGACCCCCTTCTCCCCGCCGTCGGATGCATTCTGCGTCCGCGCAAAAGCGCTGACACTCTTGACGATGGCGGTAAACTGATCCGCGTTGAGAGAGGCGCCTCCGATCAAGCCCCCGTCGATATTCGGCTGCGCGATGAGTTCGGCGATGTTCTTCGGATTGACACCTCCGCCGTATTGAATCCGGGTCTGGGCCGCGACCTCGTCGCCGAACGTCGTTAACAGGACGCCGCGGATAAACCGCTGCATGTTGTTCGCTTCCTGAGAGGTCGCCGTTTTCCCGGTTCCGATCGCCCAGACCGGCTCATAGGCAATCACAACACCTTTCATCTGCTCAGGGGTTACATCAGATAGACTTTTCCGAATCTGGTCTTCGATGGTCGTTTCTGTTGCGCCCGCCTCCCGTTCATCCAGCGTTTCACCTACGGCAACAATCGGCTTGAGGCCATTTGCCAAGGCGAGTTTTACTTTTTTGTTCACAATTTCACTCGACTCCGCAATACCCTGAAGTTCGCCATGCCGCCTTTCGGAATGACCAATAATGACGTATTCGACACCGAGGTCTTTCAGTTGCTCATAAGACACCTGCCCTGTGTAGGCCCCCGGCTCTCCGCTCGAGACATCCTGTGCCGCGAGATGGATCTGCGAGGCTAATCCAGATCTTGCCTGCAGAAGATTCCTGGCATGCCGCACCTCTGGAAGATGCACAAAAGAGGGGGCCACAAAGACATCGATACCTTCCATGCTTTCGAGTAAAACAGCAATTTTCTCTAACAAAGCATGCGCTTCTGCAACGGTGTTCACCGCCATCTTCCAGTTCCCGCCGATAACAGACCGCCGCACCGCCGCCTCCGCCTTGGCGAGCCGCACCTCGCGGTCCCCGCCGTCGGGGCTCACACCACCACCATACAAGGTGTCGCGCAGAAGAGCAATCTCTTTAAAGAAGGCTCCTGCATCCTCTATGCTGACATCGACCGTTTCAAGCGGATTCACATTTTCCTGGAACCGCCTTCGGTACGTATTTTCTGGAAAGGCACGTAGACGCTTCACGACACTCGGAATCCCGAGGTTTTTATCGTGGAAGAACGTTTCCGTAAGTGCTAATACATCCGGTCGCTCCAATAAGCCCACCATCCCCGGATGATCTGATTTGAATCCTGCGATGAGGCGGTGGAGAATCTTGTCAGGGGGATCGGAAGAGTAAAACGTTGAGGCATCCAAAGGAATGCCATATCTCTTGGCTAATTGAACGAACGCACCTTTCGTATCATCTGGAAGGAGACGTGATGGGCCCCGGTTCCAGTCGACGTATTCAACTGTTGCAACCGCATGCATGATCTCTGAGGCGGTAGCATCATGCGGTGCAGTAATGATTAAGGCTTCAGGGTTACCTCGCCCGCGAATTTCACGTGTTTCATAGGCAACCTTAATCTTTGATACCTCCGCAAAATTAAATTCAAGCGAGACAAAATTGTGTCTCAGCCACTCTTTCTTGAGGCGATCGAGTTCAGCCCAAAGAGATACTCCCTTTGTGCCGCCGTCGCGGGCCGATTCGGCCAATAACCTTGCGGCGAGTCCTTGAAGTTGCGCATCTTCTTGGGGCCGAGGAAGCTTTTGATCAAGAATGTTTCCTACCTCTGTAAGCCAATTTTCAATCCGCGCGCCCTTTGCCTTTCCGGTCGCAATCATGACGACATGATGAATGTCGAGAGGAATGAGATAATCGTAATTTGCCAAAAAGGCATCCGGGAGCGCTGCGGCCAATTCCCCCTTGTGAGCTTCTCGAAGGAGAGGATCTTCATGCGCCCTCCCTTCCCGGTGCATTTCATAGGCCGCCCTTAGCACATCTTCTTCCTCGATCGCGGCAACAATATCAAAACGCTTCCGGACCAACTCGATATCTACTTCTGGAGTACTCACTGCAATCCCATCCGCAAGAGTCGCTACAACCTTACTTCCTAAGTTAACCGTTTCATTTTGAAAAAGGGATTGCACCATGCTATTGGCGCCGGGCGTCTGGACACCGATCATCATCGCATCGACACCAAAGGCGGCCAAAGCGCGTTCGATCCCAACCGCCATCCCGCCGGAACCGATCGGAACGATCACCGCGATTTTCTCTCTCGTGGGATCTACCCCCTGTGCTTTCAGTTGTTCGACGATTTCAAGCCCAATCGTTCCAAAACTTGGGATCACTTCTGTTCCATGAGGGACAAAAATCCGATGGTCCGGTTCTTGGGAAGATAAAAAGGATCCGAGTCTTTTCGCCGCTTCATAGGTGGTAAGTCCTTCCCCTTCTTCATGGAGTTCATCCTGCTTCCGAACGATAACACCTAGCTCTCGAAGGCGCACCTCTTTTTCAGGGACGATATTTTTGGCCACATACACAACAATTTTCATCTCTTTGAGGTCTTCTGGAAACAGTTTCTTCATCATCAGCCCCGCTTCAGCGACGGCAATAGCCTGATTCCCGGTAGAAGCGGTGATGAGATGGGTTACCTTGTGTCCCTCTCGAATCCTCTGGATAATCTCACTATAGATGTAACTTGCCAGACGGGCCTTCTGAGAACCGAGGACCGGTTCAAGTTTTCGATAGATGTGACGGCCATGGCGGCTGCTTAACAGATTAGACTCAACAAGCGGGGAAACCGGGAGGTCAAAAAGTCTATTCAGTTGTGCCATCCGGCGAAACTCAAAGGGAGAAAGGAGAGGGCCTTCCTTTTTGCCTTGCTCCCTCTGCACCCGGATCCAGACAGGGGCATGGGTGGCCTCTTCAACCTTCCATACCTTCTTCCGTCTTGCGATCGCTTCATTTTGTGAGCCGTGATATTCCTCAACCACGCGATGGTAATCGAGAGGGTCTGTTTCAGGCTTCTCCCCATTCAAAAGACGAGCCATCCCATAGACCCTCACGAGGGCATGTGGACTCCTCACTTTGAAATATTGCATGAGGGCTACTTGCAATTCATGACGGAGGGATGCCTCATATTGATCGAGGGAGGCGAGTGTGACAATGAGGCGTGCCAAATCGGCATCCCCCAAGACCGGTCTCGCCTCAATCGCTCTAAATTCAGCGGTGGACCGGAGCCGCTCAGGGAATGTTTTGTTTCCTCCATCCCGGGAGGTGGTGACGCCACTTTCAAACGAATGTCCGCCGGCGCTCGGGATATGACGCACCACCTGAAAGGTCCCATCCGGAAGAGGACGATACACATCAACCCCTCCGACCACAAGGGGATCGGCATAAATCGCGACCTCGTAGAGAATTTCCGTGCCATCGTTGATGACTTGATGAATGGGATTCACCCGGCGGGTAATCTTTGAGAGGTCTCCCTCTTTTAAGGGCTCCTCTCCAGTCTCTCGAAGGCGGACAGGAGCAGCTGTTTCGGCCTCCACCACCTTAAAGCGCTTTTCCTTTCCTGTCCCTTTTCCTAAGATGCAGAAGACGCAGACATTCCCTCCATGATTGTGAATCGGATTTCTTTGACCCGGAAGATAGCCGATAATGGTAAGTTCAAAACGCCTTTGCGGATCAAGATGAATCACGACCCGCGGATAATCCGTGGGCCGGATTGCAGCACCTTTTCTCTGCTTCTGTACAACAATTTCTTCGATTCCGGTTTCCTTCAAAATCTTCTCAGCATTCGGAAGAACCTCGTTCCGGAAAATTGCCTCAAAGGCGTCCGCCAGATGACTCTGCTCCGCATCGGAGAGGGGTTGTTCAAGGTTGAAAGGGGTAAGGGTAGAATGAATCTTCCCAACGACCTCACGGGTGAGGGGCCCCAAGGTATAGGCCTCGCCGCGAAGGTCTTGGAGGACTTGAGAGGCGCTTCCGCCACGCACGATAAGGGGCTGGGTCCGGAGGGTGTGGCGGTGGTTATCGAGGGCGGTGGAAGGGGGCGTTAGAGACAGGACAAGGAAAAACTGGAGGACAACAGATGCCACGATGCGGGAGTAGCGCATTACAATCCCTTCACGATCCGCGTCACGACAGTTTCTGCCTCTTTGAGTTCAGTCTCAAGTGTGGGATGACGCTTCATGAGTTTGCCAAGGTTTCCCGATACTTCCGCAAGGAGAATCTGCGTGGCCAGATCGAGCGTCGACACATTATTCAGAAGCGAAGAGTTTTCTGCAAGACGCATCCCCAGTTGGATCTCCTTCGCAACATCTACTTCTTCTTTAAGAGAAACGGTGAATGTCTTTGATCCGCTCAGATTGCCGTATCTTGTGAGATGCTCGACAGTTCCCAGGCCTTTCTGATCCAAGAGGAAAACCACAAACGATGCCTGTCTGATGCGATCGTCACTTGTCTTGATAGAGCGGTCCCAAATCTTTCTAAATAACAGATCCCCGAACCGATTCTTAAGGGCATCGGTAACCTCATGATCATAGGGTGTGACAAAGAAAAGGGATCCCTCTGTCTTTTGTAAAAGATCATTAAGCGCTCCACGATTTAATCCCGGATCCAAAAGGCGGGAAGTGCTCAGCACAATGACCTTCTGTTTCCCGGATGGAACAGGGGCTATAGGGGAGAGATCGGATACATAAGGATCTTCGGAAAATAGTGTGATACTCCGAAGGGCGTTTCGTGCCAAGACTTTCGCGAGCGCAAGGCGTCCCGGCGTTTTCGTCACCTCCGGGTCGTGCTCAATCGCTTCGAAGATCTCTATCAAAGAGGGTGCATGGAGATCCTTCGCTTCATCCGGGATAAGTGCTGTAATCCGCCCAGTCGCCTCTTGTAGGGCGAGAGCAAACGGATGGGTCCCTCCATCCGCTGCCGAAGCGGGGGCCCCTGTAAAAACACGTGGCTTCCCTATAGGAGTGGTCAACCCCACCCTTGCATCCTCGGTCAAGAAAATATCCAGATTTTGGATTTCCAGATCGTCAGGATCTATAAGAGGACTTCCTTCAATAAGGCGGTTTGCAAGATCCCGAGCGATAGGCGCTCCGCCTTGAAGAGCTGTAAGCGCACGGGAAGCATCCTTAGAACCCTTTGCGCGCTCTTCCAAACCGGCCACGATCTCGTCCACCGACTCCCTGTTGAAGGCGGAGATAAAATCAGGAATTGTACGCTCACGTGCCGTAAGAATAAACTCCTGACGAAATTCCTTCACACTGAGACCCCCTTGCGCGGCGCTCTCCTTGAGCGCTTCCATCCAATGCGCTACGTCTTTAGGGGCTACATCCACCAATCCCACTTCATACGCCTGCTGCGCCTTGAGGGGTGCGCCGGTCAAGATCATCCATTTGGCAACGGCCTTTCCTACTTTCTGCGGGGTCCTGTATGTTCCGCCGAGCCCGGGATAAATGCCGACCTGGGTCACTTCCGGAAAACGGAAAAGCGCATTCGGCCCTGCGACAATGGCGTCCGCAGCGAGCGCTAACTCCAATCCGCCCCCCAACGCATAGCCATCGACCTCTGCCACAACCGGTTTGAAGGAAATGTCGATCGCGTGGAAAAGTTCCTGACCTTCGCGGGTAAAGTCGACGATGCGCTGTAAGCGATCGGGTGTGCTGTTATCAATGAAAAACTTAAGATCCGCACCGGCCACAAACGATTTCCCGCCGGAGCCGCGAAGGACAATGACATTGACCTTCGGGTCATGAAGGGCCGCCTCGAATCGCTCCCGAAGTTCCCTCATCACATTTTGGTTGAGCGCATTGAGCGCCTCGGGCCGGTCGATGGTGATCGTCCCTACGCCTAGCGCCACCTCTAAGTGGACATATTCGAGGGGCCACTGGGTGCCTTCTTGAAGAGCCAATCTCTTCAAGGATTCCGGAACGACGAGTCCTGGATAACGCTGGCGGAGTTTCTCGACGAGCTGTAAGGACGCCTTAAGCCCCCATTCATTCATCATCTCGAACGGCCCCTGCCGCCACCCGAAAAGCATGGAGGTTCCGTAATCAATCGTGCGATGGGGCCGTTCACCCACAACAATTCCTTCATCGATCAGTTGCCCGGCCATCGCAAAGACAGCGCCTAAGAGCCGCTCCTCAATCTTCGGAAAATCGGAACGGTCAACGGGGGCACCTTCATGAATTTCCCACAGCGCCTCCCGGCGCTCAATCCGCTCTAAATTTTTCGAGAGGACCGAGGGTGGCGTGTAGAAGTTATCCTGAAATTGACGCTGTAACTGGCTGGTCGCAGCATAGTGGGTCTTTAACAAAGTTTCACTTCGCTCCGGATTATTGCTCGCCCCATACCAGAAAAGACGCGCCCCGGCTCCAAAGAGTTCCTCCGCCACTGTATCGATCGCCTCCGGCGAAAATCCTTCGCCGTAAAGACGGAGCATCTCATTAAAGAGGGGGATAAAGAGGCGGTTATAGACAAAGGCGGGGCTATTTTTCACGACGACCGGCTCTTTTCCTAATTGTCGTGCAAGAACCAGGGTCTGTGCGAGAACCCGCGGGTCAGCCCCCTTCCGCTCCACTACCTCTACCACCCGCTGGCTCCAGACCGGATCAAAAAGATGCATCCCGCCGACCATCTCCGGAAAGGTCGACCGTGCCGGGGCGAGTTCATCGACGCTGATAGAAGAAGTATTACTTAAAAGGACGACATCCGGCCCAAGGAGGGAATCGAGCTCTGCAAAAAGTTGTCGCTTCACATCCGGATCCTCAAAGACCGCTTCAAACACAAGGTCGGCGCCGGAAACCGCTTCTCGAAGTTCGGTCGTATAAGTAATGCGCTCCCGAAGTGCGGCCGCACCCGCCTCATCCAATTTTCGCCGCTTGAGCGCCCCGGTAATTCCTTCCTCCACCCGCGCCCTAGCCCGCCCGAGTGCGGCTTCATCCATATCCCGCACCGTGACCGTAAGGCCACTCAGTGCCGCAGTCATGGCAAAGGCGGCCCCCATCTGTCCGCCGCCAATGACTGCAACTTTCTCAATAGGCCGTAATGAAGCGGCGTCCGTAATCTTACTCGCCCCATCCGCCGCTGTTGTATCACCGGTCTTTGCAGATCTCTCCGCCTCCTGCGCCGCCCTCCACTCCGCAACCGTCGGTGTCGGGAAGAACGCCTCAAAGAGCGGCTCGACGATCCGGCCGTCCTCAATCGCTTTCCGGATGATTTTGGCTTGTGGACCCGGGGCAAGATCGGCCTCCGCGCTATTAAAAGGAACGCCAAGATCCCTGCGAACAAAGTCATACAAGGAGCGCGTCCTCCCTAAAAGATGCGATGCTCCTTGCTGAAGCGCTCTTTCCTTTGCCTGCGGGAGGAGAGTATGCAGGTGAGAATTGAGGCTACCACCAAAGTCTAAGTGATAAAAAGAAACATGTCCGATTTTCATCTCTTTGAAATCCCCTTTGAATCGTATCTTGACCCCTTCAACCTCTATTTCTTGGCTGAGAGAATCCTCACCGAGGAAAATTGCATCGATTTCGCGAAGGAGTTCATCCATGAGTGCTTTGTAACCGATTTGGGTCGTATGCACATAATGAAAAGGCGGGATGTCTTTTGCCCTTTTGACCAGACGCCGAATGAGGAGGGGTGCAACCTCTTCTGGATTTGCGACGAGCGCCGGGAGAGTCGCGTTGACCGCTTTTGTGATCGCCTCTTCTGTTGCCTCCCGGTAAGCGCGTTCAATATTCCGAAGGTCGATTGCCTGAGCCAGTGCATAAAGGTGGTGCGTCATCATGATCTGAAGTACTTTTACCGCATCGGCCGTTATTTGGGCGGAAAGAAATGCAAGAGAATTGAGTGTTTGATTGTGCCCCTCGGCACTCTGGGTATGGGTGGTGACAGGATTGGCCAGAAAGTTGAGTTTTGAAAGCCATCCCGACATATCGATCTCCATCCCCTTAAGACCGACATCAGGACGGAGGTTAGGATCAGCCCCCGCGAGGTTGTCCGGAAGCCCGTTATTATATTTTCGATTGACGATTTCTGAAAATTGCCGATGGATAAGTTGTCCTATAAGTGCCAGTGCGCGCCGCACACTTTCCATCTCTGCCGCAACATTGGCGCCCTGGAAATTCCCTCCCTGATAGATACCTCCACCTATCGGATCGACAAGCGGATTGTCTGTGGAGGCATTTATCTCATGATTGACAACTTCTGTGGCACCCGTCAGGATTCGCACTTGGGGGGCCAGCCACGGAGCGGCGGTGCGGAGGTGATAATGAGTCTGGATTTCTTCATTGGGCCCATGTGCGCTCGCCTCGCCCATCGGTTGCCCTCCTAACTCGTGCCGCACCAACTGACTTCCTGCAAGAAGGTCACGAATATTTCGGGCGACTTCCTCCTGCTGCGGGTCTCCCCTCCTTTCATGCGTAAAAGGTGCAAAGTCCTGCGTGGTTCCTTTCATCGCTTCTTCACTCAACGCCGTGAGTGCCTGCGCAAGGAGCGCAAGGATATGCGCATCATGGAGGACTAAAGAGGCCTCGCCGACCGCAAAGTTGGTTCCATTGATGCCGGCAAGCCCCTCTTTTGGCCCAAGCTGTACCGGTTCAAGTCCGGCGCGCCGGAGCGCCTCTCTTGCAGAGATAATCTTCCCCTCCGGATCGCGCGCCTCTGCATCGTGTCTCCCCACAATGACACCGATGACATGCGCATTCGGTGCAAGGTCGCCACTTGCGCTAATCGTCCCTGTATCGGGAACATCCGGTGTGATCCCCTTATTCAAAAGGGTTGCGATGGAGTCGAGCACAGATTTCCGAATCGCTGAATCCCCCCGCATGTTATTGTTAAGCCGGGTATACATCGATGCGCGAATGACCTCTGTGGGTAGCCCATCTCCTATGCCCGCACTCTCCATACGGATCAGCTCATGTTGCAATGCACTCAGTTGGTCTGACCGGACATCTTGATTGGCACTTTGGCCAAAGAGTGTTGTGACACCGTAGACATGCGTCTCCGCTTCAAGCGCTTCCGCTAACCGGTCGATAGAACCCTGCATTCTGTCAAGAACAGTCTGTGAAGTGGTGAGCTGAACCGGAGCGCCTCCCCGGCCGACCGCAACCGCCTCGGCAATATGCCCCTTCTCCCCACGAATAATTACATTCCTTGTGGGACCTCTCCCTGCCGCGATACGGCGCGCCTCCTCGACGACGGCAAAGGCGAGGTCACGATGGTCGACCCGTTTAACAATATTTTGGTACGTCCCGGTCTTTCGACGAACCTTTGTGAGCCGCTTATCCCTTCTCTCTTTCGCCTCTAAATTTCTTGCATCCTGCGTGTAAACCGCTTCGATACGGTCAGCGTACATCTTTTCAACCTGCGGGCGAATCAAACTCTGCTTCGGCGAGAGCGGTAGCCCCTCGTCGGGTGCGAGAATCATGATATGATCCCGCCGAATCTGAGAAAATTTAGGCAGCTCCGCATTGACCGCCTCAACCGCTTCCCAAACTCTCTGTTCGATCTCCGCCCATTGCTTTCCCCGCAGGGCCTCGTAAGCGGGCTTGATGAGGACAGCGGGGCGCGGCCTCTGGGAGACGATAACCGCAGCGCGCTGAATCACCGGGTTTTGTTCAAGGCCTCTCTCCATCGCGAGTTTATTAACTTTTTCGGCCTTGCTTGTCTTGTCAACGTCATCGGTACGGCCGACAAAAACATAACGCCCCGGTCTCACCTCTTTGAAAAGATCCCCGGTATGAAAACCATCCTCTCTGAAGGCCTCTGCGGTCTCATCAGGACTCTTGAGATACCCGGCTGTTGTCGTGGGGCTATCCGCAAGCACAAGTTCATTCGCATCAAGTCCCTCCACAGGAACAAATTTCGCATTCATCCCCGGAATGAGTCGGAGCGTGTGTGGATCTCTCTCTTCTGGGTCAGAAAGGAAGATGGCTCCACCCACATCGGACATCCCTTCCCCTTGAATCACATTGACGCTGTTTCCTTGGAAGTACTCTCCGAGTTCTCTGGTCAGGGCAACACCTCCCGACATAATAAACTTAAGCCCCCGAAGCGTTTCCAAGACCGACGGATCCTTTGTAAATCTCATCATGATGCGCTCTCCACCGAGCTCAACTTCCCACACTTCCCCCTCGGCCATCGCCTTAAACCCTTCGAGCATGTAGGGAGCCGTATAAAGAACATTGGCTTTGGTTTCTCGAAGTGCCTGAATCAGTTGATCCGGTGTGGGCGGGCCCGGTTTTAACCGCGGGAAGGCGTACCGCGCCCCCACGTACAGATTTTTCCAGAACTCATGCGGAAGCCCCATCACATGGAAAAAGGGAAGCCATCCGAGCGTCATCTCTCCGTCGGTGAACGATTTTTCCCAGGCCATCCGCGAGGCCTCCATGTTATAAAGAAGATTCTTGTGTGTTAAGGGGACCCCCTTCGGAAGTTTTTTTGTGCTTCCTGAGGTATAGAGGATCAGTGCAACATCCTCAGGAGAGATCTGCACCTCCGGGAGAATCACCGGCGTTTCCTCTTTCCAGGAAGCCAAAGAGATTTCATCCTCTTGCAGACCCGGGACATTGTCGAGAACAAATATCTTACGGATGTTTGAATTGCTTGCTTTAAGGGTGCGGGCGACTCCAAGAAAGGGAGCTGCAACAACAAGGAAGGTGGTGTCCGAATTTGAAACCATATGCTGAAGCGCGGCGGGTTTGGCGCGGAAAGCCATCGGGACGACCGCCCCACCCAATTTCAGGACGCTGTAAGTGCTGATTCCAAAATCAGGACGATTGGGGGAAAGAAAACCGACCTTGTCTCCTTGGCGGACTCCATGCGTATACATCGCTTTCGCGATCTGCGTCGCTTGATCACCGACCTGCCTAAAGGAAATTTCTTGATAACCCTGAGCAACCGGCGTCACAAGAGAGGTTCGGTCTCCATATTTTTCAATCTGCATGGCCAAAAGATCGGGAATCGTTTCCGCTTTAAGTTCAAGTTCTCCTACCTTTAAGCTCCGAGACCCGCCGTCTTTGGCCGCAAACTCCTGACGGAGTTTCTGAATTCCGCCATCCGTCGCCGCCAACGGCTTTGTGCGAAGATGACGATTCTCGACTAAGTTCGAAGCAGAAACAATCTGGGTAAAAAAGAAGGACTCCGTTAGGAGTATGGAAAAGAGTTTGAGCCAAAACCGGTTTTTCATCGTCATCTTACAATCCTTTCACAAGGGTTGAAACAATATGTTCCGCCTGCTCAAGTTCTGTTTGAATCGACCCCACAAGTGCTTCCGCCTTCGGGAATCCATTGGCGACTTCTGCGAGAAGGAGTTTGGTGGCGGCATCTAAGCTATCAAGCCGCTTTTCTTTAAGAGACGTAAATTGCGAAACAAGATTAAGTCCTAAGTAGACCGCTTTAAGAAGGTCCGGCTCCTCGATCATCAGGGGAACCACAAATGCATTCCGAACCTCTCCGACCTGTGTGAGAGAAAGGAGCTGATTCTCTTGGACGCCGAGAGCCCCCTGATCCGAGGCGTCTAGAAGCAGTACGACAGAAGCGAGTGGACCGAGCGGTTTCAAATTTCCGGAGACAAACCGCTTTTGAAGTTTCGGCATGAACTTCCCATATCGGATCGCCAGTTTCCCTGCCACCGTTTCACTCGGCTCTGTAAAGAAGAGGTTCCCTTGGCCGCCGCTGGTACTCGCCAACAATTGCGAAAGGGCCTCCGTCCCTAAATGCTCATCCAAGAGCCATGAGGAGCTGACAACGATCACTTTGCTGTCGCCGACGACCGATGAAAGATAATCGACCATCCCGTCAATCATCGGAAGATAAAGGTCTCTTTCGGAGGGCATGGGAAGGGCCTCGAGGGCGAGGCCTTTCTGTGTTGCAAGGAGAAAGTCGCGTGTTAGAACTGCGGCAAGGTCCTGAAGAGAAGTCTCGCGCGTCTGGACTGCAATCTTTTTGAGAATACTTTCGGGTTTCACCATATCAATTCTCTCGCGAACTCCTTCTTCCCCGACCTCGGGATCATTTTTCAGTCGCGCCGTTATCCGATCAACCGCCCTATCGACAGGGCCTTTCACCCCGCCATCCTCCGCATAGCGGCTGAAGTGGCTCGCGGCATTCACATACTTCTGGTGGAGAGCTTGGTAGGCCTCGAAGGCCTCCCCAAAAAGTGTCGGGCCTGAAAGTTTCCACTCCTCCATGAGGCGTGTCCGACGAGGAAGCTCGCTTTTGATCCAATGGTCGGGATTGTCCGTCATGAGCGCCGCAATTTCCTCTTCCGAAGGATTTCCTTGGGTCCTCTGTAAAAGTTCCATCTCGGCGACCGCCTCGGGAGTTGTCCCGCGAACAATTTGGCTCTGGAGCTTTTCAATGGCTTCATCGGCAAGGATGTCTGCCGCCTCGGAAGGGGGAAGATTGTGGGCCTTTGCATATTCCAACACGTTCCGAACGGCGGGCTCAATCTCCAGCACATTGTCATCGATATCAAAACCGACAAGGTGCGTTTCAGTCGCCCCTAAGCCCCCCGAGTTAATCACATAATCGGGAACATAGAGGATGCCTCTCTCATGCAGAAGAACGCCCGCTTCGGGATTCTCTAACTGCACGTTTGCGGCCCCGGCGACCATTTTCACCTTGAGGCGCGGGATGGTCTTTGAATTGAGGGCATGTTTCACGGCGGTGGGGCTAAAGATGTCGACGTCCAAATCATAAATAGAATCAAGGTCTTCAAGAATCACGAGCCGCCCTGTCCGGACATCCTCCGCGTGTCTTTCTCTGGCCGCCTCAATGCGCTTCGGATCGGGATCCGTGATATACACCTTGCCCACCAACTCATCATCCAAGAGATAGGCCAGGACTTCGCTTCCGACATCCCCGACTCCCTGTACCGCAACGCTTTTTCCCTCGAGTGTCGGCGCATCCGGAAATGCAAATTCCACCCCCACACGCATCCCTAAGATGATTCCCTTCGCAGTTGCGAAATGAGGGATCGCCCCTCCATAGGCGATTGCGGGGTCGTTGGTGCCGAGCATCACGTAGGGGGCGGCCTCCGCCATTTTTAAGACGGAGACATCATCCGTATTCATATCAACGGCGGTCAAAATCACCTGCAGCTTTTCCAGAACTTTCGCAACATCCCGTTGAATCTCCCATTTCCGTTCCAAGTCCGTCGTGGGGTCAAAATCGGTCCGTACCGTGACCTTTCCTCCTCCGAAGGGAAGACGGGAGAGGATCGACTTCCGCGACATCGCCTCCGAGAGCCCGGCGACTTCTACGACGGCATCCGTATCCGTTGCAAACTGTTGGACCCGCGTTTCGCCCACCGTCCACTGTCCGTATAACAATTTGTTCCATGTCCAGACAAAACGTTCCCACGGCGCATCGTCGCGATGGGATTCCCAATATCCGTGGGTCAGTCTCAGTCGAAGCGCCGGAGAATGCGGCAGGTCTTTGTGAATTCCGACATACGCGATATACCCCAACCGGTCGTTTTTGATTTCATAAAAGGCCCCGTGTCCCCGCCAGTTCGGCCACATCGCCTCCCGCATCTCCACAGGCATCTCTTCGACACTCCGATAGACATTGACGTGGAGGTACTCGCCAATGCCCGGCAGATGCAGCGGCGGGAGGAGTGCTTGTTTGTTCCCGCCGTCCCGGTTGGTGACCACCTTGGCGAGTTTTTGAATGAGGTCGATCTGGGAATGCCAGAGTTCTTGGGGTAAGCGCGCAGAAGCGATTGCAGAAAAGAAATCTAAATTTTCAAGTTCAAAGGCCTTGAGGATTTCTCCTTTAAAGGCCTCTTGATCCGGCGCAATCTGTTCCATGATACGAATTGCCTCCGGCTCTAATTCGGCGTAGGCCTTTAGCAATTCGCCCGGAGTCTTATAAGGGGAATTCGAAAAGGCGGGATGATGCTCCACCTCTTGATATAACGTGAGAAGTCGCTCAACCGTCTCCCCAACTCGTTTTCTCACTAAGAGAGAAGCGAGCCGATGACCGATAACAAGGGCCTCGGTGAAATCTCCGGTTTCTGTGTGCAACACAACGTCTGAGGTCTCCCTGGCAGATTCGTTTGACTTTGGAGCGATGGAAACAAAAAGGGCGCCTGGGAAAGACTCACGCAGTGCGCTTTTCTTCGCTTCAAAGCGTTGTTCCGTCTCGGCGTACTGGGGATTGTTCGGATCTCCCTCAACGACAAAGAAGACATTTCCACGCTGATCTTGAGGAAGATCGATGGCCTTTGCCTCTGCCAATGCCTGGCTCACAAGTCGGTTAACGGCCAATCGTTCGATGAAATGACCTGTGGGGGTCAAAAACACGATATCGGGTCTTAATCCTAAGTCATACTGCTCTTTTTGTCTTTCCACATCTTTTCTCAAATTCCGAAGATCCTGAAATTCTTCATCGTTCAAAAAACGGAGGTAGTCATCTCCAGGATCTTCCGCCCCGATAAAGACCACGGTCCCGGGTTCAAATTCTTTCGCAAGAAAGGCGTAAGGATAATTGACGCGGGGGATGACTTCATCAATCGCAGTTTTTTTCACATCCCCGTATTCAGGGGATGCCCTCCCAGGATATTGGGTCATGAAAACATCCCCAAAGTTGGTAGCAGAATAAGGCCCATGTTTGAACTCCGAGGTTTCGCCCCATCCTGCTAACCGTCCCGTAGAGGCAAAGATCCGGAGTGCGAAATCAATGGCGGCGCTGAGAAAAGATGCTTTCCCCGTTGACCAAAAATTAGATTGCCATCTACGGTTTCTCAGGATTTGAATAAGCCGATCCAGATTTTCTTGATTATGAAGAGGAGAACCCGGTTTTCTGAAGCTTGAAAGAATGTCTGTGACCTTAATCCGCGTGAGCGCCTGTACGGTATCTTGAATGAACTGATCCTCCACATCCCCCCTCATCCCTAAAAGATGGGCAAATAACAGGTCCGCAATAACCCCATACGCAAATTCGGCATCCGTTTCCTTTCCGTGGGCCACCAGCGATCCTCCCCTCGCAAGAGCGAAGTCGAGGCCGGGCAGCACAAAGGTGGCTTGCGTGGCGATCACAACCGGTTTTATCCCCCGCTCCTGAAGGCGCGAAAGCGTCTGAAGGGCTTCGGTATCTTGCGGCTCTAACGCGACCACCAGCGCATCGTTTTTGATATTCTGAGTTCCAGAACTATATTTCTGAAGGACGATGGGAACGCTGGATTTCCCCCGATACTTGGCATAAAGATATCCTGCAAGGGCATCGTAGCGTCCATTGCTCAGCAGGACAATTTGCGGAGCGTCTTTAATCTCCGCCTCAGTGAGCCGAAATCCCTGAGAGAGTGTAAAGCGTGCCTTCTTCCCAACTTCTCTTAAATCCCCTTTCGTATAAAAGTGGAGGTTGTGCGTGATGACATCATCCACGCCGCTTCCATCCCACCTATGCCCCTCTCTCTCGCCGGAATACGCAAGAAGGGTATCCATATCCACGCTTATCATCGGATGCCTCGCGACTTCTGTGATCTTGAGCCCTACCTCATCCCCCGTCGCCTTTTGAACGCCCCCCATACCGGTGAGAATGAACTGATTTCCAACGAAACTGCCTTGCACACCATGCTTCTCCAAATAAGGAAAGATGTTTTCTATAATCGCCCGCGCGCCGTCGCCGCCTTCTTGAAATTCTTCAAGGACTGCTGGGATATGCTGTTTGCCCAATAGGGAGAGGGCCGCAAGGGTCGTGTTGATTTGCTCAGGGGTTATCTCATCCAAAAGTTCCCGGCGTCGCAATCCAAAGAACCGCAGGGCCTGCACCTGACTCGAGTTAGAGCCTGTCGCAGCGACCGCCTGTTCATCCACACTCTCAGTCACCATCACGCCGCCACTATCCATACCCACATTATAAAGACTGCTCCCGCGCCGGTTCGTGATGACCACAACCTTTGCCCCTCTCTCAAGGGCTAATTTGGCGGCTGTCTGTGCGGCCCCCGTTTCTCCCGATTGGGAGACGATCACAACAATGGAACCTTTTTGAATGCTCCTTGGAAAGTCGGATTGGATGTCGTTCGACGTCTCCAATATGTCAAAATAACCCATTTCCGCCTGGACCTGTTTTAAGGCATTGAACGAGGAGCCGCTCCCGATGCCGATAATAGAAGGGGCACCACGAAAGTCCCTCTCTTGAAGATTAAGGCCCTCCGTCTTCAGCTGATACACCTCATCCATCCAACGGGTAAATGCGTCGAAAGTCCATGCAACCGTTGTCGGTTGAAGCATTGTCTCTCGCTCAAAATCAGTTTGAGCATCATAGGTTTTCTGATCCCGAATGACGTTCCATTTAATGTCTGTCTTTTTAACGAGGTCTCGGCCATCCTCACTGTGACCGGTCAAGATATCATGGTAGAGAATTCGGGTTCCATCCACAGTTAAAATGCTCCAGGGTGGGGACTCGATCTGTTTAATCCAACCCCGTGCAATGGCGAGGACGCCCGGAATCGCATCGCGAGGAGTCTCCGTCATCACGCCCACCTCGGGCGCCGCCCCCCTTGCTTCAGAGGCCTGAACAACAATATCTCCATCTTGGCTCAGGAGAAGGAAAAATTTATTGTTATCCTCATACATCCTTGCAACAACGATCTGATGGGCATCATGAAGACTCAATGCATTGATGGCAATGTTGCTCACACCACGCTCAACGATTCTCCTCGCACTCTTGGCGTCAGCAAAGAAAGATATGAAATGCTTATAATAATTTTGGTAAGCGCCATCCAAACTTTCTGGATTTCTGAGAGAGGAGATAATCCATTCTTCAACCGCCTTGCTGATCTCCCCTTTCGGACCCAAAGAGGCATCCTCGGAGATCTTCCGAATTCCTTCTTCATCCATACCCAACCTCATGAGTTCGCCACGAATACTTTCTTGAAACGGCCCTTTAAATCCCTCTACCCCTAAAATTTTCCTTAAAGAAAGAAGGGTTTCGACCCGTTCAATGAGTCGAAAGGCACGTTGAATCGCTATTTCGCTCGGGGCATAGGTCGTTACGCCTCCTTCGCTTCTCTCGCCCAAATCACCGATCACATGCAGAAGGACTTCCGAGTCGGTCTCCCCTTCAAAGGTCTCCCCAAACACCTCCTTCAGGATCGTGCGGAAGACCTGAAACGATTCAAAGTCTCCATTGTGGCCCAAGGTATATCCTTTATACACCCAGTGATGGGCGTTGACGCTGCGGTCAGTTCCTTTCGTCTTATAGCGGGTATGCTTATTGACCCCCTCCAGATAAACCCTCCGTAACGCAAGGGGGTTGGCGTACAATTCCCATACGCCCGGTGTCTCTGTCTTAAAGGCGGAGAAGTCCTGGTATTCTGCCTTTTCGCGAGAAAAAATTTCCTCGATGGCCTCACGGCTTTTGGCAGAAAAGCGAATCCCTTTCCCCCGCGGAGCCGTCTTTGCCCATGCCACGGCCTCTGGAAGGGTATAGAGCTTGGAGTTTTTCTCGGGGCGCCAGATACTTCGATAGAGGAGATAGTCGCTGGTCAGCACATCGTTGGCAACAAATAGATCAGTTTCTCCAAACACTTTTCGGCCGATCTTCAGAATTTGTTCCTCGATATCGCTTGTAATCGTGTCACTGTTGGCCACGGAAGAACCGACGCCGCGTGAGGTCACCATAAATTTTAAGATCCTGTGTTGTTTGCCGGTACTCCTGTCTCCCTCCACGTCGAGGAAAACCATCGAAGGATCTTGCTGCATCGCCGTGAGGGCTTCCGGAGGAATTCCTGAGTATACATCGGTAACCCACATAAAATATTTCCTTGCATCGGCGTAGTTATCGAAGCCGCGGCTTTGAAGAACATTGATGACACGCTTTGAGATGGAAGCAAGTTTGGGGAGGAAACTAACGGCGACGGGCCTCTTCTCCCGCACCCCAATCACTGAATGCTGCTTGATACCGCTCGCTGCGGCAATCCCGCAGCATCCGAAAATTTTCTGGGCTTCTGCGTCAGAAAGATTCAAATGTTTCAAAGTGGGGTTCGGGGTGATGACAACGCCGGTCCAAATTTTTAAGAAATGGGCCGTGTTTGTCGTGCGCCGCTTTCCCCGATCCACCAAGGTCATCTGGTGTGTCTCCACTTTCTCAATTTGGACAAAGTGGTCCCCGTTTGGATCCTGGTCCCGCACATGGGCCATGACGAAACTTTTGTCCGTAGACAAAAGCTCCTTAAGTGTACGGAGTGCCTCCTCATCGACAACTTCAAATCGCGCCACGTAGCCTCCCATAAGCCGACTCAAGGCATACGCCGAATGCATGACTTCGTTCGTCACCCCATGTGTCCGAATCAGGCCGCCCTGATGGACGGCGTCGATCGCCGTCGCAAGGGCACCGACAAGATCGAGGTCATGGCTGGGTTGAAGGATTTGAGTCTTCCGGGCGGTCTTGGGGGCTTGGTGAAGAAGAGAGACGCCGCAACTCCTGCACTGTGCAAAGAGTTCACTCTGACTTTTTTGGACTTCAGTGAAAAGAGAGGGCGCTTGCGACTCCGGAGAAAGCGCATAGGTCAGGATCGGAAGCCACTGTTTGGGATCTGCTTTCAATCCGCCATGGGCTTCTAAAATTCCAATCAGTTGGGAGATCCTTTGGTCTAAATCTGCCCCGTCCAATTGCGAAGCCAAGGCTCGAGCTTCTTGAAGCGGCTCTCCCCGCAATGCTTCAAGGAGAAACCGGGTCCCCCCATCGGTGGCAGAGACAGGAGGTGTCCGGAGGTGTGAACGAGAAGAAATAGGAGAAGCAAAGGTTAGGGAAATAGAAGAAAAAAGAAAAAGTTGGGCGACAACAGATGCAGTCACTTTAACCCAACCACGATATTTATAGAAGAGTTTTTGGTCCATCTTTTTCTTCTCTGCCTTCACTCTCGGCTTGGGGGCTTTGAAGTCTCCGCCTCTCACCTTGGGAAGAAGGAAGCCAAAGCCCCCTCGCCGAATTACTATGAACTTTGAACTACGAACTAAAAAGCCGGATCGCCTGTTCCTTTAGGCAACCCGGCTCTCTGTTCCTTGATCCAAGGTTATCTAAGGAACCATTCGGTAGTACAAGTATAATTTCCAAATTCGCAAAGAACGTTCTATTAAACGCCGCGGTTCGCCTGATAGAACCGGTCAAACTCTTCGAGTTCCTGCCCGACGGGCTGAACGACTACCGTAAATTCCCTCCCGCCATTTCGAAGAAGCGCCACTCTTTCGGTTTCGGTCAATCCCAAAAGATTTACCATTTCCCGTAATGCTCCGGCACCATTCGCAATGCCTGTCTCGCCCTCCTCGGGATTCCGCGACACAAGCCAGGCGTAGAGTCGAACATCTGCCGCTCGATAGGCCTGAATCACATCTGCCGGCGCAACAAGTTCAAGAAGGGGATAGCCCGCTTCTGCCAATTCGTCAGCGACTGCTATCGGATCAAAAACATCCACTTGGCCGACGACAAGGGTCGTCCGGAAGGCCCCGTTAAGGTCTACGGTTCCCTTTGAATCTTTAAGAACTCCCTGAACGATCCCATGTTCAGTGTTTCCTGATGTGGAAATAAGGCTAAATCCGATCCCGGAGTTTGATCTCTTGAGTGCTGCAGCCAGCAATTCCACCTGTCGGGCGATCGTTAGGTTATCCAGAGCGCTTTCATACACCGCGATCGTCCCGACCTGCTTGGATTTCAGAACACCCGGCGATAACGGCATAGAAAAATCTCCAATTTCCTTGGCCAAGAGATTTTCAAATACCGCTCCAACTTGCTGGCCCGGGAATACGCTTGAAAAATCAACGTGCTGGAAAGAAGGTTCGCCGCTTTCGAGGATCGTATGGGCCACCTGCGCCTCCACCGCGAGACGGCTTACATCATCCACCTCAACCCAGAGATCGGCACCCTGTTCCCTCGCCGCTTTCGTCGAAAGGCGTGTTGTCACTACGCGTACCGTATCTTTGTCTTCGAGAAGCTGTGGACCCGGCAGGTTAAACCAGGGATTGTCTGTCAAATAGGTCACTGCAATTTCCACATCCCCGAGTTCCCGCGCATCGGCCTGCGTATAGAGTTTGGTACCATTCAAAATGGCCTTTGCATCTTGGGGGCGCAGGGCGCGAAGAGCCGCTTCCTCTTTCCGGCTCCACCTGAGCCGATTCCTGTGGGTGTGGGCCAGAAGAGATTTTCCGTCAGGGCCTTTTGCAGCTTCTCCCTCGTCGGTTATTGAAAGGTTATTGGTATTCTTGGAGACATACCGCATGCCGACCACGGCCCCGCGGGGAATCTTTTTAGCGTTCATCGCACCCGACTCAAAGAAATTCTTAGTCCCTTCGCCCGACTTCGCCTTGACAAGCGCGATGAGATACTTTCCTTCCTTGCGTCTTGCCATCGCTAACTCGGCCGGATCTACAGAGCCATCCGAAAGACGTGTGATGGTAAGTTCCGGCGCCACCTCCCCTTGAATCCGCTGAAGCGCCGAGAGGATCGCATCCTCTGAAGAACGGTCCATAAGTGCAACCTCGACCTGATTCAGATCCGTAATCCCATTGTCCCCCGCTAAGCGGCGGATCATCGCCAGGATCTCTTCATACGGATTTTCCGGATCAAAGAATGGATCGAGCGGTTTTGCATCGTACTCGGCAAGTTTTTCGGCGGGCACAGTCGCGGCGACCAAAAGCGCATACATCTCGGGGACCACCCCATGGTTTTTGACCGCATCCCCCCAGGCGCGGAGAACCGTAGCACCCGGGTTGGAGGTATCGAAATCATACGGCGCACCATTACGATTGGTGTGCGCTGCATTGGTCACTTCGATGTCGTCGCGGAGAACATACTCCGTCCCTCGGGTCCCGTTTGGATTAACGATGAAACCGACTTCGTGGACCCCACCTGCTGCCAGTTCCCCATACGACACATCAAGTGCTCCTTCAATGAGCATCACATGTTCTTGTACGCCTCTCCGGATTGTCATCGCATCGGAAATGCGCTCGGCG
>Ga0105164_10000552_pt1 | contig 25865 bp, 28 predicted proteins | sample VDWuncwatermetaG_FD_89674 | JGI IMG/M metagenome (GOLD analysis project Ga0105164, IMG submission 89674) | Wastewater microbial communities from Netherlands to study Microbial Dark Matter (Phase II) - VDW unchlorinated drinking water | ecosystem: Environmental > Aquatic > Freshwater > Drinking...
GTTCCTTACAGTTAAAGCCGAACTGAGCCGGTGGGTCAAAGTACCAGACGATGACTTTAGGCGCGAGCCATGCACTGAGAACGGTTCCGATGGCTGCCCCGATAAGGAAAATTCGAGTGATTTTTTTCATCATATTAAAGAGGAGCCTACGCTAAGCCGGATTCTGTGAAAAGATTAAATCTCTTCGCGGTCATTCATCTAGCTCCCATGTTGCCATGGGAGTCGAGCGATCTACCTGGAAGTCGCCAAGCGAGTCACTTGGGCTAACCTTTTAAGGGGTTAGGCGCTTCGCGGTTTGATCTTGCACCCCGTAGAGCTTACCGGTTTTCACTACAGCAGCTTAGGGAGTTTTTACACTCCCAGACCCACTGACTTTGCCAAGGTCAGCAGTAACGCTCTGTACATCCTCTCTGTTGTGCTGGTCCGCAGCTCGCGCTGGACGGGCGTTACCCGCTACGGTGCTCTTTGGTGTCCGGACTTTCCTCCCGTGAGAATTACCTCACCGGCGGCCGCGTCGTAGGCTCCTCGGTACTCTTCTAACCGAACTTGGCTTAGCGGTCTAGTCGCTATATGATACGACGTTTTGGGGGAAAACCCATAGGATGGCGACCTTATTTCAGTTTCCGTATCGGACTGTGGCCGAGATCTCACTCTCCACCTTGGTAAAGAACTTGGTGACGTTGCGGGCGATGTCTCAATGTGAAGTGATTCCCGTGGTCAAGGCGAATGCCTATGGGCATGGTGTGGTTCCGATCGCTAAAGCTCTAATCGGGCGAGGCAGTTGTCGGATGCTATCTGTCGCGACGTTAGAAGAGGCGATGGAACTTCGCCAGAAAGTCGGGAAATCCGTTTCCATTCTTGTTTTATCTGGTTTTTTTCCGCATCAAGTGGAGGCCTATGTTCGGGATAATTTAGTTCCCGTGATTCATAGTTTGAATCATCTGAAACAACTCTCTGGTGTTGAGGAGCTTCCCGATATCCATTTGAAATTAGATACGGGGATGAACCGTCTGGGAATTGCTTTAGATGAGATCAACGAATCGATTCGACTGCTCGAAAAATTAGGGGTGAAGCTTTCCGGCATCATGAGCCATTTCGCTGAAAGTGAAAAACAGTCGTCTTCGTTCTCGGATATCCAGTTGAAAAAATTTGAAGGGGCCGTTCAAGAGTTTCGGTCGCATCGATTGCTCAAGACGGATGCAAGGATTCATATTGCTAATACCGGCGGAGTTCTGAGGAATCAATTGGGTGCCTCCAATGCCATCCGGCCTGGGATCGGCCTTTATGGTATTTCTCCTAATCCAGATTTGGGAAATTCGAGAATGTTAACGCCCATCCTATCATGGCGAACGCGGGTGCTTTCCATCCGAACATTGGGGAAGGGTGATACCGTTGGGTATGGAAGGACCTATAAAGTTAAGCGTCGGCCTGAGAGGATTGCCTTGGTGCCCGTAGGTTACGCGGATGGGTACCCTCGGTTATTAGGGAATCAAGGGGAGATGCTCGGCGCAAGTAAGCGGCTGAAAGTGCGTGGGCGCGTTTCGATGGATCTGACTGCCATTGATGTGACCAATGTACCGTCCATTAAAGAAGGCAGTACGATTACAATCGTGGGCAATTTTGCTAAGCTTTCGGTGAATGCGTGGGATCTTGCGAAATGGAGTGATACGATTCCCTACGAGATTTTCTGTGGGATTTCGCTTCGCGTTCCACGCGTTTATTTAGAGTAGCGTTTCCTTTTTAGTTTTTTGCGATGTACATCGCCCGGTCATCAATAGATAGGTGAATCAGAGTCAGATCATCGGCAAGTGGATGGGCTCCGACCCATTGGTCTACAAGGGCGAGTAATTCATTTTTCACGTTGAGTGGGTCGGGATTTGTCGGTTGGTGTTTCAGGATGTTGATAATCTGGTCCACAGTTGGTTTGCCACTTTTTCTGACGGCACTATCGAGCCCATTAGAATGGATGATCATCAAATCTCCCGGCTTAAGGGCGATAAAATTTTCTTTGAAATGTGCTTTGGGCATTTCGGCGAGGCATGGATTGAGTGCTGAAACCAATGGAACGACTGAACCCATTCGCCATAAAATGGGATGAATGGGGCCCGCGCTGGTGAATTCAAAGCTAAGAGTGCTTCGGTCAAAGATCCCAAAGAATAACGGCAGGGGTGTGCGAGTGTCCTGAGGTAACTTAAAAAACATATCATTTAGGTGCGATAGGAAACTTTTTGAGTCGGGGAATCGACTTCGAATCTCCTCGGGCTTCACATGGATTAAGGCTCCAAGGAGATTGGCTGCCATTCGGTGAGTTTGGGCGTCCGCAAGTAGGATGCCAAGGTGGCGGTTATCACCGAGCTCAAAGATATCGTAGTAGTCGCCACCGGTCCCTGCTGCGGGAAGGTACTTAACGGCTAGATCAATATTGGCGATCGAGGGCGCAAGCTTAGGTAAGATGGACCTCTGAATATGTGTGGCGAGGCTAATATCGCGTTGGAGTTGGTCGACTAATTTCTGTGAGTTTTCAGTGAGTTCATCAAAGTGATTTCTTAAACCAGAATTCTCGGTTTGGAGCTCGGTTGCGGCTTGAACGGTTTTCTGATGTTTGGTGATATGTTGGATAGAGAGCCAGAAGGTCGATTCCCACGTCGGAAGAAGCCAGACTTCGTTATGGTGTTCAGAGGATAGTAAGGCGTTATGAGACTTAGTATCTTTGAGCCATTTGGGGTCCACAAGAAGCGCGATCCAGGCAGATGGATAAATGTCTCTGAGATTTTTGAGTTTTAAAAGATCGGATAAAGTTTTAGGTTGGACGACAACAAGCTGAAAGGGAATGGACTCCCGAATTTTTGGGATCTGTTTTACCTTCTTTAACCCAAACTGATGCTTGTTTAGCATCCGCTCGAGGGAGTCCGATGGATTGACTCCTACAAAGAGAAGGTTCATTCAGCTCCCTCGCTCAGGAAAAACGCCCGGTCGTCGTTTTGGCGATGGTTTCAGCGACAGTCGTGTCGCGGTCATTTGGATCCGAATTCTTATCTTTCATTCGTAAGCGTAGAAGTTCTTTTTTGAGGTGTTGGTTCTTCCAGTAAAGTGCAAAGAGCTCAATCAGACTAAGAGCGCCGGCGACAACCATGCCAACCAAAGCCGACGTTAGGACGACAAAACCCTGAGCGGTCGGCGGGCTTTCCCAGCCACCGAGTCGGATAATGACTTCGTCGCGGTTGGCTTCGATAAATAACATTCCGATGTAGGTCAGGCCGATAAGTAAGAGAAAGACTGGAATTATTTTTAGGCCCTTCATTGAGATCCCTCTTCCTTTAAGCAAAGGCATTAAATAGTTCGTCGTACGTTGCCATGAGATGCTGGGGCATGCAGCGCGTCTCACTGAGAACCGGCATAAAATTGGTATCACCCGTCCAACGAGGCACAATATGAAAGTGCAGATGATCCAATATGCCGGCTCCTGCCGCAGCGCCTAAGTTCATCCCCATATTGAAACCTTGGGGGTTATGAACTTTCTTTAAGGCAACCACAGCTTCTTGAGTCAAACGCATCACTTCCCGACTAGTCTCAGCAGCAAGCGATTCCCACTGCGCCGTGTGTCGATTAGGCACCACCATCAAGTGTCCGTTATTGTACGGGTACTTGTTTAGGATCACGAAAGAATGCTTAGCACGATGCAAAATCAAGTTTTCGCGATCATCAGATGATTTTAACGCCGCGCAAAAAACACAACGCTTCTTATCTGATTTTTTCTCGCGGATAAACTCCATCCGCCAGGGTGCCCAAAGCTTCTTGATGGCCACGGGTACCGCCTTTCTCTTCTTATCGGCTAGTTGCCGAACAATTTAAACTCGTTTTAACGAACGTAGATAGGGTTGTAAAATAAATACGGTGTTCGGCTTTTTGCTAATAAGCCGAACCGGGATTTAATCTCAACCAGAACTTCGACGCGGTAAACCCCAGGCTCAGCCAGTGTTCTTCGCCACTGATTGCCCTGAATCAGGGTATCTTCGAGAATGGTGCCATTTCGAATCAGGCGGACAAAGGCTGGATAAGGCAGTGTCAGAGGTAAATCCAATTGGAATTCACAGGACTTGCCGTCCAAGTTCGGTTTATCGCCTGAAATAAAATGCTGTTCAACACATTGAAGACGCCAATCGTTTCCTTCGAAGGGGTGTATAGCTTCGAAGGCGACGACCATATTTCCCTCAGATATTCCACGAGAGAGTTTATCTCGTATTCCCAAAAAATCGTCTGGTAAGCTTTCTTTAAGAAGGACAATATTTGAAGTGGTATGAAGGATTTTCTCCCAGATCCAAGGAAATGTCCTCGCAATAGTTTGTGAAAAGGGAAGCTTCTTAATGTCGTGGCTAACCACTCCAAAATGTCCGACTGAGAATGCGTTGACCTGATCCCAGAGTCCGAGATCTTTTTCAAAAACTTCAAGACTCCGGACTGTGACGAGAAACTGATTAAAGGGCGAGAGAAGTAGGCTTAAGAATAATCGTGGAAAATTATCATAGGCTTGCCGCTCTAACGCCGAACTGAGACTAAAAACTTCGAGGCCTTCTTCAAAAATCTCCATTTTTTTCCACGGGTAGCGGACATGATTTGGGTGAGCCATGATTTTAATCGGGGTTGGTAAGCTCAAGGTTGTGGTGTGTCCGGCGGGAAGTTCAACTTCCTTTTCAAAGAAGACGGTGACGCCCTGATGAATTCCCTCCTGCTGAAGCAGCTCGCCTTCGCCTGGTTGCAGGATTAGAAACTGGTATCGGTTTTTTTTAGCGGCGCGCACCAAAGGGCTAAAAGAGATATCTAAATTCGACGAGGACAGAGGACTTAAGTGTACGACTCCTCGTGCAAAGGGCCTTGTAGGCACGGTAGTTTGGGAAAAGTCAGTCGTTAAAGGAAGAACGCTAAAAACTTCAATCAGAAAAAGGATTAAGAAAAGTGTCGGCCAAAGTTTAAGATGTTTCATTTTTCGTACCGCCTAAGAACCATCGTGTCTAGGGTCTGCCCTTGAACGACAAAAGGATATTCCTCAAGTTGGGTCCATCTGGAAAAGCATTGTAAATGTTCAGAGGGCGGCTGAGTCGAGGGAGAAACGACTAAAATCGAACTAGTTTGGCAGGGGTCGACCGGCTTAATGGTGAATTGGCTGGGGCGTCCAGCTCCCTCAAGTTGTTCGGTATGAACCCCCTGGTATCTTAGCGAGGCTGTCCACTGGTAGGTCGTCGCAAATAGAGGCGAGCCTGCGTACTTTTGCTTCGAGTCATGGGCAACCTGTCGAGTGACGCGGTCTTGAGTTTCGATTCGAGCCAGGCGATTTTGTTGTGCGGTCAAGATGGGTTTAGGGGAGAAAAGAGTCCAAAGGATCAGGCCTGAGGCAAGCAGCGGTGGAAGAAACGAAATCCCAAGGATAAATTGATTGAGATACCTAAACGACGATACTTGAATTAATCTCTGGGCCATCGCCCAGAAACCAATGTAGGTCATTAGGCTCCAGTTGGCTTCAAAGTTAGTTTGAGAGCCTTGGTAGAAGAAGAATAGGAAAAGCGGGACATAAAAATAAAAACACGTGGCAAGGATTGGGTCTTGATTCCAATGGGATTTTGAAAGAAGTACCCAGGGAAACATCAGAAAGGGTAGTAGACCAATCAATGCGATCTGTCCGCCGAGGTAGCGGCCGATATACTGCCAAGAAAATCCTTCCTTGATCATGGCGTGGTTCCACTGGAACCGAAACGATACCCAATCATGATCCCGGTTAAATAAAATAACTGGAAGGATGCACAGAAACGCAACGAGAGCAAAAACTGCGAGGCCACGAAACCAGGATTGAAATCGGTATTTAGAGACGAGAATTAAAACGGTGCAGCCGGCGGCAAGCAGCATCGTGTATTTGCTTAAAGCGCCAAGACCCAGGAGCAATCCGCCCGCAGCCCACTGGATTAAGGGGACAGGGCTTCTTCGGTACACGCGCGTGACAGGGTCGCCACCCCATTCGATAAAGAGTCCGTGGATTGAGGTCACCCAAATTAAATATGCTGCAAAGAAAAATAAAAAAGGAGTGTCCGGGGTGATTAAGACTCCGCCAAATAGGACTAACGGGGAGAGCGCGATCATGATGAATAAGCCCCCCTGAACCCCGAGGCGCCTGATAAAAAGTAAAATGCCCACGGTCCCCATAATGCCACTCAGGCGAATCGCCATGGTTGAGTTACCAAAAATAGAAGTGGTGAGTCGAATCCAATAGGCAACCATGGGAGGGTGGTCAAAATAACCGCGAGATAGATCCTGAGCCCAACACCAATAGTAGGCTTCATCCTCCGATAGTGGAATGCGGTAGGCTAGAAAGAGTTGAAAAAATAGAAGCAGGCAAATTCCAACCAAAGATTGGTGAGTTCTAAGGGCGATCGTCCAATGAGAGGATAGGGTGCCTTGTCGCTCCCACCTCATCCACTTTTCCCACGACTGGTTTGTGTGGTTTTTGCTCAAACTGAGTGTCTCCCTTCGCGATCAAGTCCGCAATATGCCCCAAGGCATTTACCAGTTCCTTAAGCTCTTCTAAACTTTCGGTTTCTGTTGGCTCGATCAGCATAGCTCCCGGCACCACTAGGGGGAAGTAGATTGTCGGTGGGTGGAATCCTTCGTCGATAAGAGATTTAGCGATCTGCAGCGTCTTCACTCCATGCGATTTAATCTGGCGTTGGTCCGTTAAGACGGCTTCGTGCAGCGAAGGGGTCTTAGAAGCCACCTCGAAGTATTCCGAGAGTCGTGACTTTAAGTAGTTGGCATTCAGAACAGCGGTACGCGAAACTTCCTTCAGACCTGTTTCACCGTGACGGTAGATATAACAGAGGGCGCGAACGAGGACACCAAAGTTACCAAAATAGGATTTGATTTGTCCGATGGATTGGGCCGGATAATCTAAACCAAACCCTGTGTCTGTCTTTACGACCCTCGGTCCAGGTAGGTAGGGAGCCAGATGACTCTTGACGGCTACCGGTCCGGACCCTGGTCCACCGCCGCCATGAGGTGTCGAAAAGGTCTTATGTAGATTGTACTGCATGACATCGACGCCCATTTTTCCAGGCTGAGTGACGCCCATAATTGCGTTCATATTTGCCCCATCCATATAGAGCTGGGCTCCGATTCCATGGATGAGTTCCGCAATTTCAGCGATATCAGATTCAAAAATTCCCAACGTATTGGGGTTTGTCATCATTAGGGCAGCAATATCGCGTTGGTGGAGGTTGATCGCTTGTTTTACGGTTTCCGCGTGGAGGTAGCCATCCGAAGAAGATTTAAGTGTGACCGCTTCAAATCCAGCAAGAATGCAGGAGGCAGGATTCGTTCCGTGTGCGGTGTCTGGAATGAGAACAATTCGTCTTCGACCACCGAGGTTTTCATGAAAAGCTCGAATCAGCAAAAGGCCTGTGAGTTCGCCATGGGCTCCCGCTGCGGGCTGAGTCGAACAGGCATCCATTCCTGCAATCGAGCATAACGCGTTCTCTAGACGGAAAATGACTTCTAAGGCCCCCTGGCTGAGAGGAATCGGTAAATCAGGATGAATTTCCGCTAGCCCTGCAAGGGCCGCAATCTCTTCGTTGATTCGTGGATTATACTTCATGGTGCATGACCCAAGAGGGAACGTCCCAAGGTCGATGGCATAATTCCAGGAAGATAAGCGCGTGAAATGCCGTACCACCTGAAGTTCCGAGACCTCCGGAAGTTCGGCAGGCTGAGCTCGGCGGTACTGTGAAGGTAAATACTCAGGCACATCAAGCGGAGCAAGGGCGAAGCTCTGTCGTTCTGAAGACGACCTTTCAAAAATTGTGGGCTCCGTCAGCGCGATACCCTGTCTTGCAAGAGTTTGGTATTTTTCAGTGATCACTTGAGAGAACCTCCACCAGCCGGTCTAAATCTCTGCGGGTATGCTTAGGGTGAACGGCAATGAGCAGGCTGTCTGCGAAGCGGTTTCCAAACCGTGGCACTTTCTCGGCAAGCCGAATCCCTGGAACGATCTTACGATCCACGGCATTCTGAAACCGAAGGGCTAGGCGCGGAACCTCAAAAACCCCTTCGCGGTAATGGAGCGATTGCGCGAAGCGTTTTTTGATACCCATCTTCGCCAATTCCGTTTCAAGGTAATGGAACAAGGAACTGTTGGTCTTCCCTAATTCGAGGAAACCATTCTTGCCAAGCAAACTTAGATAAATCGTTGTCCTGAGTGCAATGAGCCCCTGATTGGTACAGATATTCGAGGTCGCCTTCTCTCGTCGGATATGTTGCTCGCGAGTCGATAAAGTTAGTGCGTAACAACGATTGCCTCGGATATCTGTCGTTTCTCCGGCAAGCCGACCAGGCATTTGCCGCAAAAACTCTTTCTTGGATGCAAAAAAGCCACAGTGTGGCCCCCCGAAGAGCATGGGAGTGCCCAATTGATGCGCCTCTCCAACGACAATATCCGCGCCGAGTTTTGCGGGTGTTTCGAATAAAGATAAGGCTGATGGGTCGGTGATCGAAACGATCAGTAGGCAAGTCTTAGGCAATACAAGCCGAATCTCATCCAAGCTCTCTACGATTCCAAAGTAATTGGGCCACCCAACGATAAGCGCACTAGGGTTTTGCTTAATGACAAGTTGCTTGAGCGCTTCTAGGTCCAGAGTCCCCTGTTGGGTAAAGGGAACACTCACAGGAGGTTTGGAATGGTACTTAAGAAAAGTCTGAGTCACATTTTGGTAATCAGGGTGGAGCGAGTCAGCGAGCAGGATGGGCCCCGCAGTTTTTCCTGCAATCCGCTCTGCCATGAGGGCTGCTTCTGCCGTGGCTGTGGCGCCATCGTACATCGAGGCGTTGGCGACTTCCATTCCCGTAAGTCGCGTAATCATGGTTTGAAATTCAAAGATGGCTTGTAGAGTTCCCTGGGAGATCTCAGGCTGATAGGGGGTATAGCAGGTGAGAAATTCTCCTCGGAGCACCAATTGCTGAACGACGGCAGGGATAATATTATCGTAGATGCCGCCGCCTAAGAAATGGCAGTACTCAGGGAAATGCGCATTCTTGGCGCCAAGCTGACTAAAAAATCCCCGTAGTTCATGCTCGGTCCAACCTCGTTTTTGTTTGTCCGTGGGGCCATCCATGCCGAGTGGCATGGCGATATGCTCGCGAAGTCGAGGCGGAATCGACGCGAAAAGATCTTCAATTGAGTTAGCCCCAATAACTTGAAGCATCTCGCGTTCGTTGGCGGGCGTCAGAGGGCGGTAGGGCACTAGATATCTTCCTCGACGTAGGAGACATAGTCCGTAGGATTCATGAGCTCATCAACGTCAGTGGGGTCTTTGACCTCGACCTTGATCATCCAACCATCGTGGTAGGGGTCTTCGTTGACTAACTCTGGCGCCTGGAGAAGGGGTTGGTTCACTTCCACCACTCGGCCCGTTACTGGCGAATAGAGATCGGAAACCGCCTTAACGGATTCGACGACGCCGAAGGGGTCGTCTTTTTTGATCTCCTCGCCTTCTTTTGGAAGTTGGACATAGGTGATATCACCCAATGCGCGCTGGGCGAAATCCGATATCCCAACGGTTGCGATCTGGTCCGAATCGAGTTGGACCCACTCATGTTCTTTTGTGAAACGATAATCTTCTGGAATCGACATAAACCACCTTTTGCTTTTTCACTAAGATAAGAAAAAGTAAGCAATAGTCAATGCGAAACCATAACGGGGGCTTAGGCCTTTGTCAGTTGTTTTTGGCCCATGCGTCAAGTTCGGCAAGTTCATTGGCCGGAATATCGGTCGCATTGGGTGGCATGCCTTCATTCTCTCGATTCCTGACATCAGCTGCTGTGAGGTCGGTTTTTTTTGCTTGTCTCGCATGGCAGGCAATGCATTTACTTAAACCAATGGGAGCACTACCCTTGCTTGCCGTGCCGCTGGACGACGATTTCGGAAGACTCTGAGTCTTGGCGACGCTACCAGAAGCTTTCCTTGAGGTGAGTTGGAATGCGCCAGCACCCTGAATCGGAGCCGCATTGTTAGCAAATTGCTTGTCCTGAACACCATTAGGAAGTTTCGCGATGGCGCTCTTCGTCGACAAATCATAACTCCACGGTTTAACTTTTTCGCCTAGAGGCTCGTTATTGGGGCTGAAGCGCCTGTTATTAAGGACGCCTTGGCCGTGGAGGCTGTCCAAGAACCCTTTTAAATTCTCCTGGCCTTTTGGCATGAAGACTTTCGCTGTGTTGCCGCTCGCTCGGTCCACTAGATCGACAAATTTATCGCCATTGGCATTTTTGGCATCGTAGCCAAGCGCTGCCGCAAGATCTTCGGCCAATTTTCGGTCCTCAGCGTCCTTGGAATGCAATTGCGTTCTAATAAATGACATGACGGCATCACCATTGACCTCGTTTCTTAGGTCCTTGGCATCTTGGCCATCGGGTTGCTCAATGGCCAACTTCATCTTGGTCCTCAGAGCCGCTTTCTGAGCTTCTAAGGCATCGGAATCAGTCTTCGCGATCTTAGCAAATTTTTCTTCGTCTTCGGAGTTAGTGTCTCGCCCCAGTTTGACTTTCGAAACCCAATTAAGGCCCTTCAAGAACATCATGTACCGGTCGTCTCGTTTATTTCCCCGCTCTTTCTCGGCGTCCATGGTTTTAGCCGTATCCTCAATCACGTTTCGGAGTTGGTCATCATTGAGCCACGAGGCAAACGTATTCACTTCTTTCGAGAGTTCCGCATAGTCGGGCGGTTTTGCCATGGCCTTGCTCACTGCAGTAGGTATCGTTTGGATAAATTTCTCAATCAAATAATTCTGATCAATGCCTGAATAATCAACGAGCTTCTTAAGTTCTTTTTTTCTTAGAACAGGTTGATCTGATTCGCTTCGGGTCGTGTCGGGTGGAGTCTCTCCCGGCTTGTGGTCTTTCGTCTCAGCGGCTGGTTCGGCAAATGAAAGTGAGCAAAGGATGACGACGGAAAATAAAATTTTAAACATGATAACACGCTCCATGGCTAATGGGGCACAGGCAGTCCATGTCCCTGATGCAATCAATACGGCGACAGTTTCTACAAAATGCAAGTGCAGTGCCAGCGACAATTAGCGCTTACTCGCCACTCTCTCTCACCGTTGAACTCTATGAATCACCAGGTATTCAACCGGTTTTCATCTTCAGTTTAGCGGCTCAAAAACGGCAACTGAACAATCGAATCTGTCGACATAATGCACAGGGTCGAAACGATCTCATCTAACCGCATTGCTAACTTACTAAATTCTACACGTTTGCTGCGTTTCGTTCAAAGATTGGTCACTGGGCCCGAAAACGGAGCGCTATTTTTCGGACCGAAAACCCAAGAATTCCCTTGACAGAATCTTATGGTGTTTTTTTACTTATCGTCGATAGATTGTCATTTCTCTTATAATCGCCCGCCAGGACGTTTGCAGTCGCCACTCAGGCGGCGAAATAATACCCACGAGGCGCGCCACACCCCCAGGTTGAGTTATCGCCACTCACGCGATCTCAGAGCCTCATGAAACACCGTGTTATGGTCGATTGATGGAGGTTCTATGCATTACACTCAACTCGCCCGAAAACTGGATGATCACAACTTAATCGCGTCTCTGAAGAAGGCTCACTCAGAAGAAAGAGCGCTGCAATGTTATTGCCTTGCCATGATCGCCGAAGTGGAAAGACGCATGCTCTACGCCGAGGCAGGTTACCCCTCTCTTTTTCAGTATCTCGTCTCAGTCTTGGGGTATTCAGAAGCGAGTAGTCTGAAGCGGATACAGGTTTCAAGGCTTCTGATTCGATTCCCACAGATCTTTGATCTCTTAAATGACGGCAAGGTTTCGATGACCGTTCTCATGAAATTAGCCCCGCACACCAAACAATCGAATGTTCGAGAACTCTTAGATCACGCCATCGGCAAATCCGTTCGAGAGGTTGAGAGAATGATTGCCGGTATCGCCCCCGAAACACCCAACCCCGATCAGATCAGAGCACTTGACCACGAACTTATCAGCATTCATTTCACCGCAGACCGGGAATTTGAAGAGCTCCTTAAAAAAGCCAAAGCGAAATTAAGCCACAAGTATCCTGAGGGAAAATTGCGAGAAATTTTTAAAGAAGCACTCTCAACGCTTCTCGAAGAAAAACCGAAATCAAAACGATCGGCATTGCCACAGAAATTGGAGAAGCATTCACGCTATATTCCTGTTGCCGTCAAAGAAGAAGTCTGGGCACGAGACGAAGCCCGATGCAGTTTTGTCAGTCCCGATGGCAAAGCCTGCGGGTCAACCCATTTTCTGGAATGGGATCATGCGACGCCTTTCTGCCTTGGTGGCCGAAGCGACAACCCAGAAAATATCAGGGTTCTGTGCCGCACGCATAATCGCCTCATGGCAACTCAGACTTTCGGAATGGATTATATTGAAAAAAAGATTCGCGCAAACACAATCGACCCGTTGGCGCTTGAATTGCGTATGAATCGATTCCTTCTCGATATCTGGGCTGGCGGTGGTTTGAGTCGCATCAAGGCAAGGGAGAAGGCCCGAGTCGTACCATAAATTAGAAACCGGATGGCAGCCCTGTGCCTTTCGGACAATCTATAAACAACAGTTGCGGTGGATTCTAATGTCCGAAACAATGCCCCGCTTATCGATAAGAAAAACCAACTGCCAAGTATCCTTCTTTTCATTCCATCCTTCTTGGATAATATAGGCCGGCACGGTGGCGCTCCAAAAATGGCCTGTATTTTTACCCAAAGACTTCTGGACATCTACAGCTGGCTTACCAACCCAGGTGCGAGACTTCATGAGATCAACTGCCATTGCGGCTTTTATTTTTAAGGGCGCGGTTGGAAAAAATTTCATATTAAAAGGTTGGGTACCAAATTTCTTTAGAGCCGAATTGAACTCTAGAAAAACTCGGGCGCTTAGATATGGATCAGAATCAGATTGAACCGCTATGGATGGGTTAACAAGCCCAAGGAGTCCAAAAAGAAGACATGCTGTCATCCCGCGGATATGTTTATTCACTTAGGCATCCCCCGGGGAATCAACACAATCAGAGATCCATTTTTAAGTTCAGTCATTGCTGCGGCCTCCAAACTACTTTGGGACAACATTCCATTTTTCTTGAGTTCCTTGGCTCGCAGCAGACCTGCTCGATTATTAGCGAGATCCATCGATTTAGAAGGATGATTTGATGGGAGGTTTGATTCATGCGCATCTAGGAATTTCTTTGCCAACTCCGAACTAAGGTCCTGCTCCAATAATCCAGCCCAAACAAAATGACGAAAAGCATCACTTTCGTCATCTACCCCGTCCCGATGAAAGATTCGTTGGCAACCCCACTCGGCTCTCTCTTTAGCAAGAAATACTTTAAGCGCTTCACTGGGAAACTGTTCCACTAACGACTTCTCCTCAGGGGTCAGTCCAGGGTAATAAAGATACCTCCCTAAACTTAGCATTTCTTTGGGCTTAGGAGAATCCGCGCATAACTTTTCGCAAAGCCCTGGGCAAGGAAATGTATCCATATGCGTATCTAAGACACCACATTTATCGGCGCATGTTGGACCCTTTTGTAACTTTGAGTTCTTAAACCAGTCTTCACATGAGATTCCATATGAGAGGGATGGCAATAAGCTGAATAATATTAGAACAAGTTCAATCTTTACTAATGGTAAGAACATCTACTCGGGCTCCACAGTTAAGTACATCAATTCGGGCCTCGACAGAAAACGAATTGGAGCCAATGAGGTGCCAATTCCTCGACTGACATACATCTTTCGCGTCCCACTTTGATACCAGCCAGAAACGTAGTTGCCTGACCCCTCGGGCAACCACATCGGACCGATCAATGGCAATGATACTTGGCCACCGTGAGTATGGCCAGCAAGCGATAAGGAACACTGGTTTTCAAGTTGATCAAAGAACGATGGAGAATGAAAAAGATTAATGCAAAAGGTTTGGATTTTCGGTTTGTCGGGTAATTCTTTGGGTGGACTTCCCGTTAAGTCATCGAAGCCGAATACTATAACGTCGGGCCTCACCTGAACCACTTGATTGACCAATAGCTTAACACCAGCGTTCTCGAATAGTGACTCTGCATCGAGAATTGGAATCCAATTTTCCCAATTTCCATTCACTGCCCAAACACCGAGATTCGCCTGCAAGGACTTTAGAAACTCAAAGGCAATGGCGTGATTTTCTATCTTGTCTACTAAATCACCAGTAACAAAAATAATATCGGGTTTTTCGCTCAAAAGACTCCTCTGAATCAGGTGTTCTAGTGATCCAATTTTGTGAATATGAAGGTCAGTAATATGCGCCAGCTTTAAAGAAGAATGGACTTTTGCGTTCATCGTATAATGGGTAATTTCAATCCAATTTGGCTCGATAATCAAGCTGTAAAAGATAATTAAAACGAGCGAAAAGAATGCTAGTAAAGCGCCAGGTCGAAAGAGGATTTGAGTCCTTTGCAAATTCACAGCCACGTTAATGTCAGCATAACCCAGCATGGATGGAATCGCCACTCACCTTCAAAAAGAGATATCCCATCTCGGTGCGCGCACGGGTTACTTATTTCAATGTCTTCGCCGGGACGAAGGGGAGTTTTTTTGGAGTGAGAGGGATGTGCTGGCCGCGAATATCAACCAAGAAATTTGGATCGTCTTTATGAGCCCGCCCAATAAAGCCGAGCGCGATCGGGACATTGAGATGAGGGCTCTGGGTGCCACTGGAAATATAACCGATTTTTTCATGGGTTGTGCTCGATAGAACGGGATAATCCGGTCTTGCGAGGCGTTTGTCTTCGACGATGAATCCTTTTAAGACGCTTGCCGTCCCCTTTTCTTTCTCGGCGCGTAGAGCCGACATGCCAATGAACGGAATGGTTTTATCCAGTTTGACGACCCAATTAAGGTTAGCCGTGAGAGGCGAGATTGTTTTGGAAAGTTCGTGGCCATGCAAAGGGTAGCCCATTTCGGTGCGAAGCGTATCGCGTGCGCCTAGCCCCGCGGCAACAAGGCCATGACCCTTTCCATTCTCCATGAGCGCGTTCCACAGCGTTGCTCCTTGATCAGAAGGCACGTAGAGCTCAAACCCATCTTCTCCTGTGTAGCCTGTTCGGGCGACAAAGCAGTGGATGCCTGCGACTTGCATGTCGAGGGACCAGAAGTATTTTAAGGTTTTTACGTCAGTCTGCGTAAGTTCGGATAAAATAGTGGGTGCGAGAGGGCCCTGCAGGGCCAATAGCGCGGTCTGATCACTTTCATCTCTGAGCGAAACCGTTTTGGGAAGGCGTTCTTGAAACCAACAAAAATCTTCTTCACGGTTCGAAGCGTTGACGCAGAGATAAAATTCATTGTCGCTTTTCCAATAGACAATGAGATCGTCTATTGTGCCACCTTCTTCCGTGCACAGGATATTGTACTGGGCCTGACCGATCTTAATTTTAGATAGGTCATTGGTGACCATTTTCTGAAGGGCTTCGAAAGCATCTTTACCCTCGACACGGAATTGCCCCATGTGGCTCACATCAAATAGCCCAGCCCGGGAGCGGACTGCCAAGGATTCATCGAGAAGTCCAGTGTAGGACACTGGCATCGAATAGCCGGCAAAGGGCACCATCCGCGCCTTAAGGGAAAGGTGGGTTTCGTAAAGTGGCGTTTTTTTTAAAAGTTCATCCGCCATGATAGCGCTCCAAAACTTGGGGGATTAATTCTTCCTGCCGAATTGTCATCAAATGAAATCCCTGGCAGAGGGTCTGAAGCCCTCTCATCATTTCAACTGCGATTTGGATTCCAACCTCTAATTCGTCTTTTTCATTTTTTGCATCGAAAAATCGGTTGATAATGGAATCAGGCATTCGGATCCCAGGAATATTCTCATGGATAAATTTTGCGACCTTGGCATTCGGTAGGATCAGAATGCCAGCGATGATATTTGTATTGAGAGTTTTCGATTCGTTCAAAAAATGCTTGAACCCCTCAAGGTCATAGTTGGCCTGAGTCTGAAAGAACTGCGCTCCGGCTTCAACTTTCTTTGCCATCCTCTGAAGTTGAGAGATTCCGTGGTCGAGGGAAGGGTTTACGACGGCGCCTACGAAAAACTGAGTGGGTGCATTCATCTTAAGGTCGTTTTGGTCGCGCCCCGACTGAAGTTTCTGCACGATATTCAAAAGGGCCAGGCTTTCCACTTCAAAAACACTCTTACTCTGCCGAGAGTCGCCAACTTTAACGGGATCTCCCGTGAGACACAGAAGGTTACGAATGCCCAGTGCTGAAGCGCCCATCAGATCGGATTGAAGAGCGATGCTGTTGCGGTCGCGGCAGGTGAGTTGAAGTACCGGCTCTGCACCATGATCGAGCAAAACTCGAGAGGCCGCGAGACTCGACATCTTAACAAGAGCGCGCTGGCAATCGGTGATATTGATCGCGTCGACATGGGGCGCAAGTAATTCGGTATGGCGTAAGAGTTTCTTTAACCCGGCACCTTTCGGTGGCGCAATTTCAGCCGTAATAACAGGTTTATTCTGCCCAAGTTTTTCTTTTAGCCTACTCACTTAACGCAGGCTAAACGCGCTACCCTGCGGCGGCAACTTCTTTATTATCCTCTTCTTTGGTTTCAACAACCTTAGGGGCTACGATGCCTTTGATATAGTAGTTCTGATAATGCGTTTCGCAATAACCATGTCGGTTAAGACCCATGGGAATTAAACATTCGTTTTCTTTACACGCCTTAAAGCGCTTTTTTCCAAACTTCCCGTGCCGCCACTGCCTATAGTGTGACTTGCAATAACTTTTGGCGCGGTACTCGCGCTTGCACCCTTTGACGGCGCAACTCTTTGCGGCCGTACTATCCACCGATTTCGTGCTCACTTTTTTGGCGGATACCTTCTTTTTAGCGACAGCTTTCTTAGCAGGTTTGGCCGCTGACTCTGTATTTGCCTTCGTGGCGAGCTTCTTTGCTGGATTCTTTCCCATAGTTCCTCCAAATGGTTCTAGTCTTCTTATCGGAATATTGGGCAGGAACCGTGAACGTGGAAAATAATCGCAATGCGACGAGTCAACCACCCCCTGATAGGTACCTACTCACTTGCGGGCCCGGAAGGTAGCGGGTGCATAGTAGGTTGAGTGGTGCTTCGCTACCTTTTGGTTACCAATAGTCGACTGACCCCTTTTAAATATGGAGGGCTTCAGAGAGCCATTTGCTTTTGTCGGCTTGGGCGAAGCGGTCGCGGGAGAGGCAGGTGGCGTCTAGCGCGCGAAAGTCGCCGTGTTCGATCAGGTCCGCCATGGCAACTGCGGCACCGTGGCTCTGCATGACGCCTCGGCCCGTGAGCGAGTGGAGTTCAAAAATGTTTTTGGTATGAGGGACGCGGCCTAAGATTCCCGAGGTATCGGGGGTGTAGCTGTAGAGGCCTGCCCAGCCATTCACCGGTTTTAAGCTTTCAAATACCGAGGCCCTCTCGTAGAGCTTGGGCCAGATATGGTCTTCGAAAAAATTAGAATCATATTTTAAATTAAATCCAGGCACTTCGTTTTTGAGGACATAGCCTGAAAGAATATTTCCCCCTTCGGCGTGAAAGTAGACGCCTGAGGAGTCCACCACCATTCCGTACGGGCTCATATCCAGCTGGTCGCATTTAAAAAAGGCGATTTGACGACGAATGGGTTGAATCTCTGGTTCGGCGGCCAAAGGTTGCAAAAGAAGTTTTGCCCAGGCCCCGCCACAGACTATCACTCGGTCAGCTTCCCAGGTTTCTGATTTGCCCCATTCGGTTTCTGGGAGTTTAAGCGTTAGCAGAGACTCGATGTCGGTGTTGGCGTTAAGGCGTTGGACTTTGAGTTCGGTGGTTCGGCCTTTTTCTTTAAGAGACTTAACCCACACCCGATCTAAAAATTGAAGGCCAGCCGACCGAGCCGTCTTACGGTAATAATCTTTGACCGCATTGGCATTAAGGATGCCGTCCTTAGTCCCCAAAATAGCAAACTCAAGGTCATCAGTTTTATTAATAAAGGGAAAAAGATTACGCAGTTCTTGGACGGAAAGTTTTTCATACGGCAGTTTATGTTGTTGAACGGTCTGCCAAGTCTGTTCACCGATGGCTTTCGTTGTCTTGGAGTACAGCCAAAGATATCCCTTCTGATGAAACCCAACTTCTTGGGCGATGGATTCAAAAAAAGCAATCGACCGACGGCTCAATTCAATATTGATGGGGTGATGCCAGAGCTGCCTAACGCCGCCGGCATTGCGCTCTGTGCTACTGAATTCCCCCTGCAGGTCGGCATCCACAACAACCCAATCCGTCTTGTTGCGACGCGCTAACTCATGTGCGACAGCAGACCCCAAAATTCCCGCACCCACTATAACGCCAGAAACTCTCATCTGAAGAAATAAACCATATTTTCTGTGCTCGGGGTAGCGACAACTCGTAGCAGACGAGTTATCATTATAGGTCTGATGAAGCCTTACCTTGTCGCTGCGTCACTCGCTTTGTTGTTGAATCTGTCTTGCTCGGCCATTTTTAGTCGATTGTCCTCCGAGCGTCGCTCCCAAACCGCCGAACAAGTTGTCAGAGAGTTTGTGATGCTGAGTGCCGCCTCGGAAACCCTCCAAGATAAGGGAAAGTTACAGTCGCTCTGTGTCGGTGAGCTTCGCGCTGCGTTCGGGGAAATGACCGACGATATGTTTCGCATGACTTATTTAGGTGGGAAACTCAAAGTCCAAGACCTAGTCACCGTCCATCAGGTTGAGCAGGACGACGCGGCACATGTCCGTTACCAGATTACCGTCCAAAACTTCCAGGGCACTGACCCGACTCTAGAAATCAACGAGAGAGAAGTGGACTTGATCAAGCGAGACGGAGCTTGGTTCATTAATGATATTCGGATCAAGGGCAGCGATCGACTTGCCTTTACCCGTGGGATGATTTTCTAGGTCAGATTAGCCCCCCCTCCAAGAACCTTCATTAATCACAAAAAAATCGGAAGCTTGCCTCGCGTAATGAGTCCTGCTACGTTGGGCGAAATTTATTCGGGGAGGACAAAAATGTCAGTCGATGAAAAAGTAAAGAACATCATTGTTGAACAGCTGGGCGTGGAAATGGAAAGCGTTACCCCAGAAGCATCGTTTATTGATGATCTTGGTGCAGATTCCTTAGATATTGTCGAATTAGTGATGACGATGGAAGAAGAATTTGACCTTGAGATTCCAGACGAAGACGCTGAGAAGATCAAGACCGTGACGGATGTCGTCAATTACATCAAAGCTAAGGTCAATTAATCCTTAATGCGACGGGTAGTTATCACTGGTTTGGGGGCAATCACCCCGCTAGGCAAGACGGTGCCGGACAACTGGGAGGCTGCGACCTCCGGAAAGTCGGGCGTCGGGATGATAACTGCCTTTGATACCACTCAGTACACCTCACGGATTGCGGGTGAGGTTCTGGATTTTCAACCGTTACCATTTCTGTCGGTTAAAGATGTCCGAAAAATGGAACGGTTCATTCAGTTCGCGATGGTAGCGGCAGCGGAAGCGCTGTCGCAATCTGGTCTCGATTTGAATGCGGAGGATGCAGAAAAAATCGGCTCGTACGTCGGTGTCGGGATGGGTGGCCTCATTGAGATTCAAAACCAGTATCGTGAAATAATGGAGCGAGGGCCACGGCGAGTTTCGCCATTTTTCATTCCGTCTGTGATCACGAATTTAGCGGCTGGTCAGATCTCGTTGAAATATGGATTAAAGGGCCCGAACCTGTGTACCACTTCAGCGTGTTCCTCAAGTGCTCATGCGATTGGAGAGTCCTATCGTTTGATTCAGCGAGGTGACGTTGATGTGATGATATCTGGAGGTGCAGAGGCTGTTGTCTGTGAGCTAGGAGTCGCGGGATTCTGTGCGATGCGAGCCCTTTCTCAACGCAATGACGAGCCTCAGAAAGCATCTCGTCCCTTTGATAAGGATCGTGATGGATTCGTCATGGGTGAGGGGGCGGCGATTTTGTTGCTTGAGGAGCTCGAACACGCGAAACGCCGAGGGGCTACGATCATCGCCGAAGTTTCCGGATATGGTCTTAATTCCGATGCCTATCATATGACTCAACCGAGTCCAGAAGGCGAAGGGGCCGCTCGTTGTATGGCACTTGCCCTTAAAGATGGCGGCTTGTCAGCGGATCGAATTGACTATGTTAACGCCCATGGCACGTCGACTCCTATTGGAGACGTGAATGAAATCTTAGCCGTCAAAAAAGTCTTTGGATCGCATGCACAGAAAATAGCCGTGAGTTCTACCAAATCAATGACCGGACATTTATTGGGGGCAGCTGGGGCCTTGGAGGCCTTATTTTCGGTCCTCGCGATCAAGCATGACTTAATTCCGCCGACGATTAATTTAGATAATCCAAGCCCTGAGTGTGATTTGAATCTGGTTCCGCATACGGCTCAAGAACGTACAGTCCGCGCGGCGCTTTCGAATTCCTTCGGATTTGGAGGAACTAATGCCTCGCTCGTATTCAAAAAAATGGCGTAGGATAGGCCAATGACTCAAGCCAAGATCGAAACAAAAAAACTATACCTTGGCAATGACCACGCTGGGACTCAGCTCAAGACTCAAATCCTAGCTTTTTTTAAAAAATCTTACCCCGAAATTGAGTGCATTGACCTTGGCACGGGAACTCAAGACTCAGTCCATTATCCCACCTACGCAAGGTTAGTTGCTGAAAAGGTCAGAGAGAATAAGGCTCGTGGAATCCTTATCTGTGGCTCTGGAATTGGTGTGTCAATCGCAGCGAATCGAATTTCTGGTATTCGGGCTGCGAATGTTTGGAATGAAGAATCCACTCGGCTATCGCGCCAACACAATGATGCCAATATCCTCTGTCTTGGAGCTCGTTTTCTTTCACCGGAAGAAGCCTGCCGGTTGATTCAAATTTTCTTAGAGACTCCTTGTGAGGGGGGTCGCCACTCACTTCGAGCCAAAATGATCGATGACCCAAAGGAGATTTCATGAGGGATGTAGGGTTAGACGAATTTGATCCCGAATTGGCGTTAGCTTTAAAACAAGAACTCGATCGGCAGAAGACTAGCCTCGAATTAATCCCAAGTGAGAATATGGTTTCAAGAGCAGTGCTTGAAGCGCAAGGCAGTGTGCTCACTAACAAATATGCCGAGGGGTACCCTGGAAAACGATACTACGGAGGCTGTGAGTATGTCGATAAAGCTGAGTCGCTCGCCCTTGAGCGATTGAAAGAACTTTTTGGCGCTGACTATGCCAACGTTCAGCCTCATTCCGGTTCTCAGGCAAATATGGCGGCCTACCTTGCTGCGATTAAGCCAGGGGATCCGATCCTCGGAATGGACCTTTCTCATGGCGGACATTTGACCCATGGGCATCCGGCCAATTTTTCTGGGTTATTGTATCAAGTTCATTCCTATGGTGTTCGGCAGTCGGATTGTCGTTTGGATTATGATCAAGTTCGAGAGTTAGCGCTCAAGCATCGTCCCAAGATGATTATCGCTGGGGCGAGTGCCTATTGCAGAATCATCGATTTTCAGGCCTTTGAGTCAATTGCCAAAGAAGTCGAGGCTGTCTTAATGGTGGATATGGCGCATATCGCGGGTCTCGTCGCTGCGGGTTGCCACCCTTCACCGGTTCCGTACGCTGATATTGTCACAAGTACGACCCATAAAACGTTACGAGGGCCTCGGGGCGGAATCATTTTAGCTAAGGACTCCTTTCGGCAGAAACTGAATAGTCGTATTTTTCCAGGTATCCAGGGAGGGCCGTTAATGCACGTGATTGCGGCCAAGGCGGTTGCCTTCAAAGAGGCGCTCCAGCCTGAGTTTAAAGTCTACTGCCAGCAGGTTGTTGCGAATGCAAAGGTTTTAGCGGAAACATTGATGAATGAAGGCTTTGATATTGTGACCGGTGGAACTGATACCCATTTGATGTTGGTCGACCTTCGTTCTAAGAATTTAACAGGCAAAGAAGCCGAAGCCCGCCTCGACAGAGCCGGTCTTACGGTAAATAAAAATACGGTTCCATTTGAAACCCAAAGTGCTATGGTCGCGTCCGGCATTCGACTAGGCACTCCATCTATCACCACGCGAGGTCTTCGGGAAACCGAGATGAAGTGGCTTGGCAAAGCGATTGCCCGAGTCCTTGAGACTGAATCAGCTTCTGACTGGGATCAGGTTCAGCGAGAGGTTCGCGATATTTGTTCTCAGTATCCAGTTTATGAAGGTCTATGAAACCCACGCGTCGCAAAGTTCGGGAAGCTGCCCTTCAGATTCTATTTCAACTTGATGTCAATCCCACCCTGGACGTCGAGCTTGCGATTGAAGGCTTTAAAGCATGTTTTGAGGCGCCTTCTGAATGGGATGAGTTTTCTGATCGCCTCGTGAGGGGTGTTTGGACAGACCGAGTTGCCATTGATGAGTGGATTAAGAGAACGGCAGAGAACTGGAAGCCTGAGCGGATGCCTGTTGTGGATCGCAATATCCTTCGGCTTGGAGTTTATGAACTCTGGCGGTGTGATGAGATCCCCGCTACCGTGAGCATCAATGAGATGGTAGAGCTCGCCAAGGTATATGGCGCAGAAAACAGCCCCGCTTTTGTGAATGGAATTTTAGATCGTCTCCGCCCTAGTTTAGTTACTCCCCAGAAGGCCCCCTGATTTGATATAGTGTTTGGCATGGCTCTAATTGATTATGTCAGCCAGCCAGAACTGATCCTCTCTGAGGACTGGGATTGCATTATCCTCGTCGTCAGAGACAGCTTTACCCATCAGCCATTTGAGTCGCGCACGGTCCAGTGGATTGATTGGAGGCTTTCGGGTTGGTTATCGCAGTGGGCGCTTAACCGATCGGCACAATCAGACTCTGTGACTTGGGTGTCTACCAAGGGCAAAATTAAGTGCCCTTGGGTGGGTGCGCTAAGGCAATCTCAGCTGCGAACGGCTCTAGGTGCAATCGCCGATGATGGCATGGATTTTAAAAGAGTCCTTCTTTTCTGGGATGACCCTAAAGCCAAACCAACCGCCATCAAACGATTCCCTGAAGCGGTCGTTGCGCACGAAAGCTCGCAGTGAGCACGTCGTCAAGGAAGAAACCAAATCAAGTGGCTCGTGCCGACCGGGTGGTGATGATTGCCCTTCTGCTTCATTCCCACGAAGGGATGGACGTTGAATCTTCCTTAGACGAATTAGCAAGGCTAATTGAAACACTGGGTGGCGTCGTCGAAAATAGGATGATTCAGAAAAAAACTCGACCAGAACCCGCGACTTATATAGGCAAAGGCAAAGTCGAAGAAATTAAAGAGCTGATGATTCAAAACGATTGGGATGTCTTGGCAGTGGATGCCGAAATCACAGCAACGCAGCATAAGAACCTCGAGAAGATGTTAGGCAAACGAGTGATGGACCGTACCGGAATTATTCTTGGAATTTTTTCTAAGCACGCAAGGACCAAAGAAGCCAAAAACCAAGTGGAGCTAGCAAGCCTTGAATATTTATCCTCCCATCTCACGCGTCGGTGGACGCATCTAGAAAGACAGAAAGGTGGCATCGGAATGCGAGGCGTTGGCGAGAAACAAATTGAGCTCGATCGAAGGCTCATTCGTTCGCGAATCTCGCGTCTCAAATCTGAATTAGAACATACTGAGCTCGACCGAAAAATGCAGAGGATGCATCGTGATCGTTTTCTTAGGGTAGCGATTGTGGGTTACACTAACGCAGGCAAATCAACGCTACTCAATGCCCTCACCCACAGTGATGTTGTGGCGGATGACCGTCTTTTTGCGACGTTGGATTCTACCGTGCGAGTGATTGACCCCAAGACGAGACCCGCTATTCTGCTTTCAGACACGGTGGGTTTTATTGATAAATTGCCGCATGGTTTGGTGGCCTCCTTTAGAACAACCCTTGCTGAAGCGATTGACGCCGATCTTTTACTGCATGTCGTTGACTTATCGTCGCCGAGTTATGGTGAGCAGATGCGAATCACCGATACGGTTCTTGACGAAATTGGCTGTAAAGATAAACCGAGGGTACTGGTGTTTAATAAAGTGGACAAAGTCCCAGAAAGCTACTTACCCAAACTGCTTGAACGGAGTTATGTGGATAGCGTCGCTATCTCAGCGCTCGAGTCCGATGGTGTTTTAAAACTGCGCCAGCTCATTTATGATTTCTTTGAAAGGGATATGATCGAGATGGAGGTCACAGTCGCGTACGATAATGCGTTACTTCAATCACAGATTTATGAGCATTCCAAGGTGATCCAAACGGAGTACCGAGACGAAGGAGCCTATTTTAGGATTCGGGTAATGCGTTCGACTGCGAATTGGTTAGGGCTTTACGAAAAGGGATCCGAAGTGGAAAAAACACGATTGGACTCAGGAGTGCCGTATGGATTCTAAAATTAAAGAGAACCTGCTTACGATCTATGTCCTTTCGGACGGAACAGGGGAGACCGCGGATCAGATGATTAAGGCGGCTCTCGTTCAGTATGTTCGAGATGGTTTAAAAATTATCCGCTACAAAAATATTCGAACTGAGACTCAGGTGAGTGCTGTGTTTGAGGAGGCTGTCCAGAAAAAAGCGATCGTTGTTTATACCGTGGTTACCGATGCGCTTCGAGTCTTTATCGATAGGCTCTCCGAAAAAACTCACATCCCTGCGATTGACTTGCTGGGGCCCTTATTGACTCGGCTTGGGGAGTATCTTCCGAAAGATCCCGACTCCCAGCCAGGTTTATTCCATCAAGTGAATGAATACTACTTTCGTAGGATTGAAGCGATCGAGTTCACGGTCAAGCACGATGACGGCCGGTACCCTGATAACTTGGAACAGGCGGATATTATTCTGGTGGGCCTATCTCGCACGAGTAAAACTCCCTTGAGTATTTACCTTTCCTATAAGGGTTGGAAAGTTGCCAATGTTCCTGTGGTTAAGGACATCCCGCTTCCGGATAAGCTTTTTCAAACGGATCAGCGAAAGATCATTGGACTGATCATTGACCCTGAGACTCTCGTGAAAATTCGTCGCGAACGACTCATCAAGATGGGGCAGGATCCCGCAGGTGAATATGCGAGTCTTGACCATGTCATGGTCGAGATTGATTATTGCCGGGATGTATTCCGAAAGAACCGCCGATGGCCAATTTTTGATGTCACGGGAAAAGCTTTAGAAGAGACAGCCAGTGAAGTCGAAAAGGCGGTTCGGTTGGCAATCCCAGAAAAATTTGGGGCAAATTAAGCGCTTGGTTACTTTCGCCGCCCTAAATAATCATTATGGGTCGCAATAAACATCAAAAGCGCGGTTTTAACGATATCAGCCACGGGAATTTTCGCATGCTTTTCCATCGCGTTGAGATCATCAATAATATGAGACGGTAATTTAACCGTCAGCGGCTTTTGAACCAGTTCTGCTTCTGATCTTTGTTGCTTAATCGCCATAGTAGCGGTGATCGTACCTGGGAAACTCAAAGTCTTCAAGCTCAGTACTTCTCGGTGAACATAGTTTGACGCTAACACAACAGTTATGGGCAGGAGAATTGACATTCAGATTGGCTTCGATAAAGCAAATGATCTCATGAGCGCGCAGGGCTATTTGTGCTCTGTCGAAACGGATTAGGCGCGCTCAGCCTGCTGCCCATAACGGCTTCGTATCGCGGCCTCGGAGACCGGGATCAAAAGAGCAGGATCGTCGCTGCGCGGCATCAAGTTAATGACTCGCATTTGATCCAGCGACGAAGCTGAGATGAAGATCGAGTGGGCAATCTAGATTGACTGATTCCTGATCTTTTGTCCTTAATTTCATACGGAGTCATTTAAGAATTCAGCCAAATTCAGGCTTATTTA
>Ga0105164_10000554_pt1 | contig 25809 bp, 20 predicted proteins | sample VDWuncwatermetaG_FD_89674 | JGI IMG/M metagenome (GOLD analysis project Ga0105164, IMG submission 89674) | Wastewater microbial communities from Netherlands to study Microbial Dark Matter (Phase II) - VDW unchlorinated drinking water | ecosystem: Environmental > Aquatic > Freshwater > Drinking...
CGCCGCATTCGAGGGTAAAATGCGGCATTTTTTAGTGAGTGGAGAGTAAATTATGTCGATAACAGCCGTGCAAAAAGCACAAATAGTGACTGAATACCAACGTGTCAAAGGTGATACAGGTTCTCCTGAAGTACAGGTGGCCTTGATGACTGCGCGCATCAATTATTTGACTGGGCATTTTAAATCCCACGTCAAAGATCACCATTCTCGTCGTGGCTTATTACGTTTAGTGAGCCGTCGGCGCAAGCTGTTGGACTACCTTAAAGGTAAAAATCAAGAAGGCTATCAGGCTTTGATTGCGCGCCTTGAATTGCGCAAGTAAAGCATGTCTTTGATGAGTCGCGGCGGCGGCTTGCTATCAATTTACCCATAACGTATGGGTTGAACGCATCATCAAACGGGGCGGCGTATGCCCCTGTTAAAACAGAAAGAGGCCCTAAGTTGAGTCACTATAAAAAAACAATCGCGTTTGGTAACCATCAACTCACTTTAGAAACCGGCGAGATTGCACGTCAAGCCAGCGGCGCAGTCATGGTGAGTCTGGATGACACGGTGGTGCTGGTCACCGTTGTGGGGCGTAAAGATGCCAAGCCGGAGCAGGATTTTTTTCCGCTGACGGTGGATTATCAAGAGCGCACTTATGCTGCGGGCAAAATTCCCGGTGGCTTCTTTCGTCGCGAGGGCCGCCCTAGCGAAAAAGAAATTTTGACCTCGCGTTTGATTGATCGCCCACTACGGCCATTATTCCCAGAAGGTTTTTATAACGAAGTACAAATCGTGGCGACGGTGTTGTCCTCGGATAATCAAATTGATTCTGACATTCCCGCGATGATCGGTGCTTCTGCGGCCTTAGCTTTATCCGGCATTCCTTTTGATGGCCCGATAGGTGCGGCGCGCGTGGCCTACTTAGATGGCGGCTATGTGTTAAATCCTACAGCTGACCAACTCCTGCAATCCAAAATGGATTTGGTGGTCGCGGCAACGGATAAAGCGGTGTTGATGGTGGAATCCGAAGCGCAAGAATTATCTGAAGAAATCATGCTGGGCGCGATTGTGTTTGGCCATGAACAAATGCAAGTGGTGATCCAAGCGATCAACGAAATGGCAGATGCCGTGGGTGCGGATGCTTGGGATTGGACCCCGGCCTACCAAGATGCAGTACTGATCGCTAAAATTGCTGAGTTGGCCGAGAGCGAGTTGCAGAGCGCTTATGCGGTGCGTCAAAAACAAGCGCGTACGGTGCAAGTTGATGCGATTCGCATGCGGGTGGTGGAGGCTTTATTGTCCGCTGATGCAACCTTGCCAAAAAATCATTTGAATGATCTATTTGGTGCGTTAGAAGCCAAGATTGTGCGCGGTCAGATTTTAAGTGGCGAGCCGCGTATCGACGGGCGTGATACGCGTACCGTGCGTCCGATAACCATTCGCACGGGCGTTTTGCCACGTACGCATGGCTCGGCATTATTTACCCGTGGCGAGACGCAAGCCTTGGTGGTGGCGACGCTCGGCACAGCGCGTGACGCACAAACGATAGATGCCCTACAAGGTGAATATTCGGATCGCTTCATGCTGCATTACAATTTTCCGCCATATTCCACCGGTGAAACAGGCCGTGTGGGTACGCCTAAGCGTCGTGAAATCGGCCACGGGCGTTTGGCCAAACGCGCTTTAGTGGCGACCTTGCCGCAAGAGGCCGATTTTAGCTACGCTATACGCATTGTTTCAGAAATCACCGAATCCAACGGCTCAAGCTCGATGGCCTCGGTGTGCGGTGGCAGCTTAGCCATGATGGATGCAGGCGTACCGGTTAAAACGCATGTGGCGGGCATTGCCATGGGGCTGATTAAAGAGGGCAATCGCTTTGCCGTGTTGACCGATATTTTGGGTGATGAAGATTATCTGGGCGATATGGATTTTAAAGTGGCTGGTTCCGAGCAAGGTATCACCGCGTTGCAGATGGATATTAAAATTAACGGCATCACGCGTGAAATTATGCAAGTGGCTCTGAGCCAAGCACGCGAAGGACGGATGCACATACTGGGCATCATGAAACAAGCCATGCCCAGCGTGCGTACAGAGGTGTCGGCCCATGCGCCGCGCATGATTAAGATCAAAATTAATCCAGAAAAAATTCGCGATGTCATCGGCAAAGGCGGTGCGGTCATTCGTGCATTAACCGAAGAAACGGGCACCACCATTGATATTGATGATGATGGTAATGTGACCATTTCTAGCGTGAGTGCCGAAGGTGGGCTGGCTGCTAAAAAGCGTATCGAAGAGATTGTGGCGGAAGTGGAAGTCGGTAAGACCTATGAAGGCTCGGTCATCAAGCTGCTAGATTTTGGCGCAATTGTGAATATCATGCCGGGTAAAGATGGTCTGTTGCATATTTCGCAAATCTCTAACGAGCGTGTGAATGCGGTGACTGATGTGTTGAAAGAAGGTCAGGTAGTGAAAGTTAAAGTGTTGGAGGCTGATGAAAAAGGTCGGCTGCGCTTGAGTATGAAGGCTTTGATTGTGCAAGAGCCTGTCGCACCGGTAGCCGAATAAGGTTATCGGCGAGGTCGTCAATCCGGTTTAATATTTGATCTTATGGCTAGGTTTGGCCGTATTTGTAAATATTTGCGCCGCGCTCTTGATTTGTACTTGGTTGGCCTCGATTTGAAACGGTCAAAATCGGATATTGCAATTTACCCGTTAGTGATTTAATCACGTGACATGATTACGGTCTTATCGTCGTAGCCTGGCTGATTGCAAATCCCAGTTCGGTTTGCACGCACACGATGTTGGGTATCGCTAGGCTGGCAGATCCCACAGGTGCGAGATCGGCTCTGAAAGAATATGCACCAGCATACACGGTGGCTTTGCCTAAGGATGTGCCGGTGCAGGTTTGACCGTTCGCCGTGCCGTTGAATACCTCTACCGAACTTGAACTTTGATGGGTTGCACTGGGGGTAATGCGGCCATCTACGCGTATCCGCGAAGCAAAGGTTCTGATGATAGTCAAGTCGATGGTGGCTGTATCGGGATTTTGCGGATCAACAAATATTCTGAATCCGCCGCCAGCTTGGCAAGCTGTGGGTGGAATTAATTGAACATTTTCTACAGACGACAGCAGCGGGCGGCGAGCATCTGGGGTGATAACCTGGTCGAGCGGATTGAGCCCAGAGCAGGGAAACGGGTCTAGGTGATAAATAGGGGCATCGCACCCTTGGTTGGTGCAGCCGCCGAGACCTAAGCGGCGATCCAGATTCCACGGCATGCCTTCAAAGTTGAACGGGGTGGGCCACTTGTGCAAGTTGATGAGTTTGACGGCGGGGTGCTTGGTGCTGGCCGATTTTAAATATTCACCATTGGTGGCTTGTCTGCCGTTGATGTCATAGCTGATTATTCCTGGCAGCAGCGTTAATTTGTGCCGCGTGTGTCCGACCACTGCGCGCGCCGCAGGGCTGAGCATCGCAAAATCTTCGGCCATGCTGTACATCGTATCCGTGCCGCATGGCGTGGGAATGTTTTGTCCTATGTTGGATAAATTGGCATACAGCAAGTGCGTGCAGGGCGAGTGGCTGATGCTGCCTACGGTAAAATCTACTTCATAATTAACTTCAAAAATACCCGCCGCTTGGTTGCCCGATTTGGTGCAGGGGGCAGGCGGGATAATTTCTGGTGGGAGAACAACACCCGGCGGGTCAACAGGGTGCGGGAGAACAACGCCGGGCACTCTAACGTGCGGAATTTCGCGCCCTAATATGCCGTGTCCTGGCGTGACTATTTGAGCCCAAATATCGCAACCCACAGTTGAGGCAACAGGCGTTTCATGGCGCATATTATTTTGATCATAGTGTAGGGCATAAATCTCTAGCCTTGGAGGTAGCGTGGTTGTACCTGCCATCAATAGCTTCGCGCTCCAATTTAAAAATCCCGGCACTTCCCATTCCACCTTACGCAGCAGCATGTAGTCTGGCTGGTCAGGTGCATTACGGGTAGTTAAGGCTACACCTACGGTGGCAGTATGTGCGGAGAAAAATCGTATGCCATCGCGGGTCTCAATGTTGCCTGTAGCCTGTATCCAATCACCTACTTTGATGGGGGCGAAAAAACGCGAATCGTGCGCGGCCGTGGTTGGATTGGCTGGTCGGTTGCTTTGTGGGCAAAGCGTATCATTTGTACCAGTAGTGTTTGAGCCTGTGCTGGACTGTAAGGCACTGCGGTTATCCATGCTCGGAATACACAGTGGGTAACCGGTGGTGAAGGTGTGAGTGTAGTTCTGCGGGTCGTTGGAAAAACGCAGGTCAGCACTGCAGTTGGGGTTGGTGGGTGTATCGCCACCGGCACACCCCAAGCCTTTTTGAATGGTATGAATGCTATCTGGATCGTTCAAACGTATCATCGTCCCTAAATTAGTAACTGGTGGAGCATCGGTTGTACCGGCATCACTGTTGATGCGAAAATATCCCTGGCGGTAGTTAATATACGTCACCACGCCAGAGATGGTTTGCGGCACGGCTGCGTCTGCGAATGTGCCGGAAGCACTTTTGTGGATCATGATCTCGCCCATGATAACCCCCACCCCCGGAATGTGGTTAGCCAGCACGGTTGCCACAGCGGTTACTTTGCTGGTACAGGTATCAGCAGCAGCTAAACCGCTTTGTTGTTTATCCACGCAATCTGCGGGGGCTTGGGCAAATAACTCTTGTAAGGTTAAACGGTTCGTGGGCAGTTCTAGCAACATGTTGCGGGGAACAGTCATCACTTGCCCACCTATGGTCATGCTGCCCCTTGAATAACGGTCATCGCGGTCAAGAATGGATATTGCTTCGATCGCACCCACAATGCGGCTCCCCCTTGCGCCATTTGCACCGCTACCAGGAATCTCTTGACCGTATGCATTCATCGCGCAGATAGGGAAGAGAACAATCAAGGCAAATAGCACTAAAACCGCCCGTCGCTTTTGGGTCAATAATTTTTGGGGCAACAAGCTTTGCAAAATTAAAACGGATGTGGAGTGGGGATATTTCATTTAGGGTATTGCGTGGCTCAAGCGTGCGTTAAGGTGGGATATTTTGCCCGACGTGCAGGCATTTTTATTTGATGTGTATCAGTTATTGTTTAAACGATGGGCGGGAGTGATGTCCGACTTGTTCACGAAATCTAGTTTTGCTACAAAGCATGAAACAATATAAAACAATGCCGCGTCGCTTCGGAAAATGAGCCGTGATGGGTGCTGTAGGGTAGGGTGATAAAGCGCTCAAGCGCTGCGGATGATGTAGATAGCCACGCATTTTGCTCGTAAGCACCAAGGTTTTACACCACAGTGCCAGCAAGCCTTTAGCGTCTAAATATTGGAGATGTAATTCGAATTCTCGATAAAAACGATCACTGGAATAAGGCACGTGGTCGCCTATCAGCCAGCATGTTTTTTCACCCAGGCGACATAGTGATCCATCCAGCTCAGCAGAAATTTTTTGCTGCCTTCGCCGATGTTGCCAGCCTCATCAAACAAGCCATCCTTGGCATGGATAAATGCTTCGGGTTGTCCCATTGTTGGCACATCAATGTGTGCCAATATATTGCGTAAATGCTGTTGCGCCATCGCCGTGCCTATGGGCCCGACCGACACACCCATCACGCCAGCAGGCTTACCTGCCCAAGCACTTTGGCCATAAGGGCGTGAGGCATGGTCTATGGCATTTTTCAGCACCCCAGGGATCGAGCGATTATATTCCGGTGTGACAAACAACAGACCTTGGGCACTTTTAATTTCTCCCTTCAGCCGTGTTACGGCTGCTGCTTGATTTCCATCGTGGTCTTGGTTGTAGAGCGGCAAATCGCCGATGGACACCTGTTTGAATGAAAATTCTGGTGGGGCTAATTTGGTCATAGCGGTGGCTAATTTATTGTTGAATGATTCCTTGCGCAGACTGCCGACGATAACAGCGATTTGATATTGGCTCATGGTGATCCCCTTTGGAAATTTAATGTGCGGTTAAAAATGTGGGCGGCAGATCGACTTGCCACCGACATTATACGGAACGGGTGCGGAATGTTTAAATTGAAAAATCCGCGCGGCTGTAAGCGTTACACGACTTCAAGCCGCGACGCTATTTTAGGGCATCTCTAAAAATCCAAATTCCGTCGCTATACTGTGTTGCTTACAAAAAATTATTCCTAACATATCAAACATATGCGTCGTCTTAATTTTTTATTCGCGCCTTGCCTAGCTTAGCAATTTGAATTTTTAGAGGTGCCCTTTAATCAACTCAATTTCTGACAAACCTGACAATAAAAGCTGGAGCGTTGCCCTTGGGTGATTTGTTTAATGGTGGTGTGGCAGGTGCGGCAGGGTTTTCCAGCGCGATCATAGACGTAATAATTTTGCTGGAAATATCCCGCGTTGCCGTCGCTGCCGACGAAGTCACGCAGGCTACTGCCGCCTTGCGTGATGGCCGCTGCTAAAGTTTCGCGCAGGGTTTGCACGAGGCGCGCACTGCGCGGTCGGCTCAATTTACTGGCGGCTAATTCGGGGCGTATGCCTGCATGAAACAGTGCTTCGTTCGCATAAATATTACCCACGCCGACAACCACATGATGATCCATGATGATGAGTTTGATGGCGGCATTACGCGTGCGCGTGGCTTGAAAAAGATACGCACCCGTAAAATTTTCTTCTAGTGGCTCAACGCCTAATTTTGCCAACAGAGGGTGCAATATGGGGTCGCCAACATGCCACAACACCGCGCCAAATCTGCGTGGGTCGCGCAGCCGCATGAGCGTACCGTTAGCTAAAATTAAATCGAAATGTTCGTGCATTTGCGCGGGCGTGTCGGAGGGTAACAGCCGTAAACTGCCCGACATACCAAGGTGCAAGATGAGTGCGCCGTGGTCAAATTCAATCAGTAAGTATTTTGCGCGACGATGTAGGGCGCGTATGGTTTTGTTCCGCAATAGGTGCGGCAATGGCGGCGGGATCGCCCAGCGCAATTGTGGCGTGCGGATGATGACATCGGTGACGGTTTGATTGACGAGGTGCGGCTCTAAGCCGCGTAGCGTAGTTTCAACTTCGGGGAGTTCAGGCATGGTTTTTATTGATCCCTAAATTTTTGCCTGTATTTTTTCTGCGCCACCATAATATGCCGCCAATTAAAATGAGCAGCGCGGGCAAGACGATAATGCTCGTAATCATGATGCTGCTGAGTTCAATTTTGCTCAAGATAATACTGCCGTCACGCACGGTGCGCGGTTGTATGGCGATCAGCTTTTCTTCGCCCGCCAGCCAGTTCACGATGTTTATTCCCAAATCCATATTGCCGCCATTACCCACAAACGTGTTGGACAAAAAAGCGGCATTGCCGACGACGACGACGCGCTGCTCGCGGTTGTTTACGGTGCGTTGCAAGGAAAGTGCGATGGGCACAGGGCCGCGAATATCTTGTTCCTTGTTAAATGCGGGGGTTGCGTTTAGTGTTGATCGGCTGGCTTGGTTATTGCGACTCACCCAACCACGTGGTGCAGTTTCCAGCAGCGTGCGCCATGCGGTTTCGGGCTGAGTTTTTCCAGGGAGGGGTTGAATGGCACGTGCCAGCGGAAAGGCGGTAATCAGATCAAAATTTTGAGTAATGTCATGCGGGGGGTAGCGCGTGCTAATTGTCCAATTAAACGGTGCGCTCATTTCGGCGGCAGCGGGGTCGATCACCACCCCAGGCGGTAATTTAATATTGAGCGTGGTTGCGAGATTTTCTAAGCCACGCAGCGGTTCGGCATCCACCAGCCACAGCAAATTTCCGCCGCGTTCGAGGTGACGCAACAATTTTTTCATCTCGCCCGGCAACACATTTATTTGCGGATGGGTGACCATCAACACGCTGGCATTGTCCGGAACATCCTGAGCCAGAGCCAAATTGAGCGGGCTTAGGCGCACACCATGTTGCTGTAGCTTGCGACCAAAATCACCCAGATCATGGTTGGCTAAGCCTTCTAATTTGCGCTCGCCGTGCCCATCTAGATACATCAGCAATTGATTTTGGCTGCGTGCCAAACGCAGCAGCGCGGTGGTCAGTGATTGTTCATTAAGCATGGTGAGATGCTGGCTACGCCCAGCATATTGCACAATCATTTCGCCATTGGTTTTGATGTTGACCCGACGCGCCTCTTCGGGTTGTTTAATGGGATCAATAAAAGTGAGGGTGATATCGGGTTTGTAGCGTTGATAGAGTGCGACAAAATCGCGCACGAGTTTATGTAAATCACCCAGCGTCACATCTTGCTCGGTGGCGTACACGGTGAGTTGTAGCGGCCCTGGCAATTGATTGAGCGCGGCGATACTGCCTACACTGAGGCTGTTGCGGGCGTTGTGCGTGACATCGTGCTGTGCCGTAAAGCTTGCCGCAAGCTGGTATAGCGCAATCGAGACCGCTAACAGCAGCGTGCCAACAATTACATTTTTGGACATTGCATATTTGGCCTTATTCATTTTTCAAATGATGGATGGTCAGCACGATAAAGGCGCAGCAAAATAATATAAAAAATATTAAGTCGGTGCTGTTTAACAGGCCGTTGTTAAAGCTTCTAAAATGTTTAGTTGGGCTGATAACAGATAGGGCAGCGTTGCTGTCAGGTGCGATTTTTTCCAATAGCCACAGCCCAAAAAGAATGGCGATGCTGCTGATTGCCGCCACCGCAGGTTGTGCAGTGAGCGCGGAAAAATACAGACCCAACGCGGTATAGCTGGCAGCCAACAGAAGCAGCCCCAGCCCATTTGATAGCAACAAGCCGTAGTCCACCGCCGTGCCCAAAGACAGCATCATAGTCATGAGAATGCAAGCGAGGATGATGAGTGCGATAAAAATAAACAGCCCTAAAAATTTCCCCAATACAATTTGTGTGCTGGATATGGGTGCAGATTTTAATAAAATCAGTGTTTGGTTGCGCCGTTCTTCGGCAATGAGGCGCATAGTAAATATGGGAATCAACATCAGCAGGATGAGTGCGAGCGAATCAAATAACGGGGCGGAGATAACCAGTGTCGCGCTGGGTGGGTTGGCCAATTTACTGAGTTCAGTTTGTATTTGCAGATAAGCATCCAAGCGTGCCAAAAATATTAACGCAAAAATAAATTGTAATGCGGCCAGTATCAGCCAAGTTGAGGGTGCGGCGAACAGGCTGCGGATTTCTTTTTGGACGATGACTGAAATCATATTAAACAATAGTTCATGAATTTTGCGTGAGTTGGCTGAACACGTCTTCCAGACGGGCTTTGAGCGGGGTGAGTTGTTGTGCTTGCCAGCCGTTTTGTGCGGCGAGGGCAAGCAGTGCCGCACTAGGATCAGTTTCGGCAGCATGCAAAATTTTAAACTGTGTAGGCGAAAGTTGTTCTACTTGTGTGACGCTATCAAGGGCTTGCAACACGTTCATGTTGGGCGGTGCAAGGAGGGTGACAATAAATCCTGATTGCATGCCGTGTTGCTGCATAGCGGTGCTGCTATCACTGAAGATTAATTTCCCGTGATGCAAAATCTCTACGCGATCGCAAATATTTTCCACCTCGCTTAATAAATGTGTAGACAAAATCACGCTATCAACGTTGCCCAACTCGCGGATGAGCGTGCGAATTTCTTTAATTTGTGTGGGGTCAAGGCCGACCGTGGGCTCATCTAAAATAATCACTTGCGGTTGGTGGATGATGGCTTGCGCGATGCCCACGCGCTGCTGATACCCTTTAGAAAGCGTGCCGATGATATGCTTGCCACATTCTTGTAAGCCACATTTTTGCTTGGTTTGCGCGAGTGCATCAGCAATATGTGCAGGCTTCATACGATGCAGTTTGGCAACAAATATCAGGTAATCATCGACGCGCATTTCGCGATACAACGGCGGTGTTTCGGGTAAAAATCCGATGCATGATTTTGCTTCTTGTGCGTGTTGTTGCAGATCAAAACCGCCTATTTCAATCTGCCCGCTGTGTATCGTTAGCGCGCCTGCCAGTGCTTGCAAGAGGGTGCTTTTCCCAGCACCGTTGTGGCCGAGCAGACCGAGTACTTGGCCGCGTCGCAATTCCAGCGACACATCGCAAATGATTTCGCGCTGGCCGTACTGATGGTGTAGATTGCGAGCGGAGAGGGTGATAGGGGCGGCCATGTTGTGCGGGTTGTGTATGGGGTTCAATATAACCTAATATGCGCTATCCAATTTTATGATGCATTATTGGTTTTAGGATGCATTTTCTAGAAGCTGCGTGATTTTACCTCGGCACTACACGAGCTTGGTTATAGATTTTTTAATTTTAGAATTTGAATATGGGAATTTTGATGGATCTAAAACGTATTGCAATGATGGGCTGTGTAGTATGGACAATGGCTGCATGCGCGCATAAGCCACCGCAAAATGTGCCGCCGCAGCAGGGCGCATCACCCGTGCCATCGGCCAAGGTAGAAAGTAATTATCAAACCTTACCTAACGTAGAGCTCACTGACCAAATTCTGTACGAGATTTTGCTGGGTGATGTGGCCGCGCAACGTGGGCGGCCCGATGTGGCGGCGCAGATTTATCTGACGGCTGCAAAATCTACACGTGACCCCCGGCTGGCTGCCCAAGCTGCACGCTTGGCTTATGAGGCGCGGCAAATAGAAAAATCGCGCGAGGCATTTGCGTTGTGGCAAGCACTAGAGCCGAAATCTATGCAAGCGCGGCAGGGGCTGGCAACTATTTTATTGAGCGGCGGCAAATTGGAAGAAGCGCGCACGCAATTGGTCGAGCTACTGGCGACAGATGCAGCAAATAACGGCGAAGTATTTTTGCAGATTTACCCTTTGCTGGCGCGCTATCCAGATAAGGCGGCGATATATACGCTGGTGCATGATTTAGCCAAACCTTATCCTAAAGTGTCTGAGGCGCAATGGGCATTGGCGCAGGCCGCCGATGCCGTAGGCAAAAATGAAATCGCATTGCAAGCCGCGCACCAAGCGCGCATTTTGCGTCCGTCGTGGGATGGTGCAACCATGTTGGAGGCGCAATTTTTATTGCGCGATAAGCCGCAGCAGGGCGTAGCGTTAGTTGAGAAATATCTGACCGACTATCCCGAATCCCGCGAAATGCGTTTGTTTTATGCACGTGTGTTGACCGGACAAAAACGATATGCAGCCGCGCGAGCGGAGTTTCAAAAACTACTGGTTGATTTTCCAGATAGCGCGGATTTGGCTTTTGCCGTGGCATTGCTGTCGTTGGAAATGGGGGAGCTAGATCGCGCCGAGCAAGAATTAAAACAGTCCTTGGCGAATGGAAAAAAAGATTCAAACGGCATTTATTATTACTTGGCGCAACTCAGTGAAGCCAAAAAACAGGATGCCGAAGCTTTAGAAAATTATCGTAAAGTGCAAACGGGCGAGTATGCGTTTCCGGCCAATTTGAAGGTCGCGTATTTGTTGAACAAGCTGGGTAAGCAGGAGGAAGCGCGCCAACATTTACGTGCGATGAGCGTAGAGAATAACCAGCAGCGCGTGCAAGTGATACTCATCGAAACACAATGGCTGCGGGAAGCTAAACAATATGAGGAGGCGTTTCAGGTATTGTCGCAAAGTTTGAAAAAAATGCCCGATCATCCAGAGTTGTTGTATGAGGCGGGCATGGTCGCCAGCTTGATGGGCAGGCGCGATACTTTCGAGCAAATGATGCGTAAGTTGATTCAACTGAAACCTGATCACGCTCAAGCGTATAACGCGCTCGGCTATGATTTTTTGGATCGCAATGAGCGCGTGCAAGAAGGTATGCAGCTTGTTGAAAAAGCCTACGCGCTGACACCTGACGATGCTGCAATTACCGACAGCATGGGCTGGGGCTATTATCGGCTGGGCGATTTGGCCAAGAGCCTAGAATTTTTGCGACGTGCGTACGCGGGGAATCCCGACCCAGAAATTGCCGCGCACCTGGGCGAAGTGTTGTGGGTGCAGGGCAAAAAAGATGAAGCCCAAAATATATGGCAGCAGGCACTTAAAGATTATCCAGATAACAAGGTGCTACTTAGTGTGATTAAAAAATTCCAACCTTAAAATGCGTCGCCTGCTTTTTTTGCTTATGCTATTGCTGGTCACAGGCTGCGCCAGCATGACCTCTGCGCCACCTACTGTGGTGCGCCCCGCGCAAATCGAACATGCGCCATTTGTGATGAATGGGCGTATCGCGGTTAAATATCATGGCGAACGCACTTCGGCTAACGTGCGTTGGACGCACATGATAAAAGACGATGAAATTTTGTTATTCGCGCCGCTCGGACAAACCGTTGCGCGCATTTATCAAAACGCTGACGGTGTGGTGTTGGATGCGTCAGGCAAACATTACACCGCACATAATACCGAGGCACTCACCCAGCAAGTATTGGGGTGGTCGTTGCCGCTTAATGGTCTGCGCTATTGGGTGCTGGCACTGCCCGCGCCAGATAGCGAGTGTGTGTTGGAGCGCAATGAACATGGGCAAATCAGCCAGCTTCAACAAACGGGTTGGACGATACAATATGCACGCTACGCAAGCACTGTAGTAGACAGCTTGCCGCTACGCATGACCTTGCAGCGTGCAGAGTTGCATATTCAGTTGTTGGTGGATGAGTGGGAGGTGGGGGAGGGGCTGTAGTAAATTGATGGAGATATTAGATGAATACATTTATAAAATTTGTATCCAACTTGTTATTACTTACGATGTCATTGGCGGCAACGGGATGCGCGTCTTTCAGCACCATATCAGAGGCCACGCCGGGCAGCCCCAAGGTTTACAGTGGCACACGTCTTGATATTCACGCCATTTCAAATGATGCGACAGGCCTTAGACAATTCAAAGTAGCTCCTCCGCCGCACCCAGAAGCGGATCTGCCATTTAGTTTTTTGCTGGATACAATAATGTTCCCTTTGACTTTTTCATCTGCCACCTATGAATTTGTATTCGAATGAAAAGTTTAACCTCTGGTAACATAGCGCGGTCTGTTAATACCGTGCATCTCTCTGCAAAATCCAATTTAAATCGCTAGGAGAAATAAAAAATGAGCATTTCCATGTACCAGCTTTCCGTCCCCACTTTTATTCACATGTTGAAAAATCTAGAAGGTATTTTAGAAAAAGCGGCTGCCCATGCCGAGGCGAAAAAAATCGCGCCGAGCGCGTTGCTCAATTGCCGTTTATTCCCAGATATGTTTTCTATGTCGCGTCAGGTGCAGATTGCATCCGATGGCGCAAAGGCGGGTGCAGCACGTTTGTGTGGGATGGAGCCACCTGCTTTTGAAGATAATGAGACGAGCTTTGCTGAACTGGTTACGCGCTTACGCAAGACGGTCGCGTATCTGGAAACATTCAAACCTGAGCAGTTTGACGAGTCGGAAAATCGCACCGTTACTTGGAAAGCGCGCGGCGGCGAACGCTCCATGCAAGGCATGGTGTATTTGAATAATTATATTTTGCCGAATCTTTATTTTCACATCACCACGGCCTACGACATCTTGCGGCACTGTGGCGTGGAGGTGGGTAAGAAAGATTATCTCGGCAAGGTTTAAGGCAGCAAGCAGGCAAATTACGGTGTTGCACTAAAAGTACGCAATCCGCTATCCGATAAATTCGGATGCGGAATTGTCAGTATGGTGCTCGGAATCCGAGGTCGCGAAGCGATAAATAACGCATACATTCCGGTTCCTGCGCGCCATGCGCCTTGTACTTCATCTTGCTCGCAGCCTTAATTGGTAGTTGTCATAAGGGCACGTCTAAAGTTATTTGCGATATTTATGCCGCACGGGACAGACACTTGTTTAGTGCTTCGCTCAAAAAATCCCTATTCAAATTTCAATGAACCCCATCGCCCTGTCTTGCCCCGCGCCAGCCAAACTCAATTTATTCTTGCATGTGGTGGGTCGCCGTGAAGATGGTTATCACTTATTGCAAACGCTGTTTCGGTTCATTGATTTTGGCGATACGCTGCATTTTACGCGGCGCGAAGACGGCCAAGTGCATCGTTTAAATACATTAGAAAATGTGCCGCCTGAACAAGATTTATGCATGCGTGCAGCGCGGTTGTTGCAGCATGTGTCGGGAAGCAAGCTTGGGGTGGACATTGCGCTGGAGAAGCGCATTCCAATGGGCGGCGGGCTGGGCGGCGGCAGTTCGGATGCGGCGACTACTTTGCTGGCATTAAACCGTTTATGGAATTTGAATTTATCTCGCGCGCGTTTGATGGAGTTGGGTTTAACCTTGGGCGCAGATGTCCCGGTTTTTATATTTGGCGAAAATGCTTTTGCCGAAGGTGTGGGCGAGCAGCTGCAAGCGTGTCTTTTGCCGGAGGCGTGGTACGTGGTGCTTTTTCCGCCAGTGCAGGTACCGACCGCACAGGTTTTTGCGCGGCTTAATTTAGCTGAATTGGAATTGACGCGGACAGAATTGACGCACCAAGAATTGACACAGGACACGATTTCCCTCAGAATTCGCGGCCTTTCGTTGCCTGCCTCGCATCATTTGCACAACGATTTGCAGCCTGTGGTGTGTCATTTGTACCCAGAGGTGGCGCAGTACTTGACAGTTTTGGGAGAGCATGCCGAAGCGCGTATGACAGGCTCAGGTGCCTGCGTGTTTGCAGAGTTTGCCAATGCAGAACAAGCGCGGCAGGTATTAAACCAACTGCCAGCTGAGATGCGCGGAGTGGTAGCACGGGGGCTAGCGCATCATCCCTTGCGTGATTTTGTTGGAACGAATTGAGTTAAATAGCAGAATAATTAGCAGGGTGCTGAAATTTTTTGCATCTTGCTGGGTATCGTTAAAAATACAAATTGCTAGGTTAAGCCAAATTATTAACATAATGGGGCGCGAGTAAAAAATGACGATGACGCATAGGGTTGATATGTGAGAAGTCATTTTTTTAAGCAACACAGTACGGCGACGAAATATTTTTAGCGGTGCCCGCCAGTGTTTTTGGGGAGTCGCCAAGTGGTAAGGCACCGGATTTTGATTCCGGCATTCGTAGGTTCGATCCCTACCTCCCCAGCCAGTATGAGTCAGAAGTAAAGTCTGGACGCTTGCGTCCGTGTTATTTTCCTAAGGGGTGCATGTTGTCTTACGACCGTTTGATGGTGTTCACCGGTAATGCCAATCCAAAGCTTGCAAATGATGTTGCACAGCACCTAAACATCCAATTGGGACGAGCGACAGTTGGACGTTTTTCTGATGGCGAAGTCATGGTTGAGATTCTCGACAATGTGCGCGGCAAAGACGTGTTTGTGCTGCAATCCACCTGCGCGCCAACCAATGATAATCTGATGGAAATACTGGTTATGGTCGATGCGCTAAAGCGCGCTTCCGCCGGGCGTATCACCGCCGCCTTGCCATACTTTGGTTACTCGCGCCAAGATCGTCGACCGCGCTCGGCACGCGTAGCGATTACTGCCAAAGTCGTGGCGAATATGTTGACGGGTGTGGGCGTGGATCGCGTGTTGACCATGGATTTACATTCTGATCAGATACAGGGGTTTTTCGATATTCCGGTAGACAACATTTACGCCAGCCCGATTTTGCTGAGCGATGTGTGGAAGCATAATTACAAAAATTTGGTGGTGGTTTCGCCGGATGTGGGAGGCGTGGTACGTGCACGCGCCTTGGCTAAAAGGCTGGAAGTGGATCTCGCCATTATCGACAAACGTCGCCCCAAGCCGAATGTTGCCAAGGTGATGAACATCATTGGCGAAGTGGCTGGGCGCACTTGTCTCATCATGGATGATATGGTGGATACTGCCAACACTCTGTGCGAAGCTGCTGCCGCGTTGAAAGATAAGGGCGCGGAAAAAGTCGTGGCGTATTGCACACACCCCGTACTGTCTGGTTCCGCCATTGAGCGCATCGAAAATTCGGCGATAGATGAACTGGTTGTTACCGATACCATTCCTTTGCGTGAGGCGGCGCGTAATTGCAAACGTATCCGTCAATTAAGCTCGGCGGAATTAATTGCAGAGACCATGCGTCGCATCAATACCGAAGAATCGGTAAGCTCTTTGTTTATGGAAATTGATACGATTTAATTTTTTTTGCGGCAACTAGATTTAGTTGTTGCGTAACCTGAAGCAACCTGGTCGCGGGGGGTTTCAATTTTAAAGTGGAGAAGTAAATGACAACTGAACTAAGTGCAATAACTCGAAAAGCGCAAGGAACGGGTGCGAGCCGCCGTCTGCGTAAGACAGGTCGCGTCCCCGGCATCGTCTATGGTGGCGGCGAACCAATCTTGATCGATCTGGATCACAACTCGCTTTATCACAGCCTGCGTAAGGAAAAATTTCACGCATCGATCCTGACGTTAGAGCTGGATGGCAAAAAAGAAAAAGTGCTGCTGCGCGATTTTAATATGCACCCGTTCCGCCAACAGGTGCAGCATATTGATTTTCAGCGTGTAGAAAAGAACAAAAAAATCCATATGAAAGTGCCTTTGCATTTTATCAATGCCGAGATTTCACCTGGCGTGAAGGGCAGTGGTGGCGTAGTTAGTCATGTGATGAACGATCTGGATGTGGCTTGTTTGCCGGATGATTTGCCAGAATTTATCGAAGTCGATTTGTCGACTTTATCGTTGTCGCATCCGGTGCATGTGTCCGACTTGAAGCTACCTAAAGGCGTGGAAGCTGCCGGCCATGGCCATGTTGGTGCAGGCGTAGTTGCAACGGTGCAAATACCGCGTGGCGCAGTAGAAGCCGCAGCAACTGCAACGGCTGATGCTGCCGCCCCTGTTGTAGATGCCAAGGCCGCCGCTAAACCTGCTGCAGCCAAACCAGCCGCCGCCGCAGCTAAACCAGCAGCAGCTAAGCCAGCGGCTAAAAAGTAATATCCGCAGTAAGCCTTAAAATAAAAGCCCATCATGTTCCCTGAAAATATTTTCGGGAGATGCATGATGGGCTTTTTTCATATGGACGGAGAGGGGTAATGAACGAAGTTAAACTCATCGTGGGCTTGGGCAACCCTGGTCGTGAATATGAGGTCACCCGCCACAATGCTGGATTTTGGTGGGTGGATCGTTTGGCGCACGCTTGTAAAATCAGCTTTAAGGCAGAGGCCAAATTTCATGGCTTAACCGCACGCGGGCAAATTCACGGGCATGAAATTTATCTGCTCAAGCCACAATGTTTTATGAATGTCAGTGGCCGTGCAGTAGGCGCGATGGCGCAATTTTATAAAGTAGAGCCGAAGAATATATTAGTAGTGCATGACGAATTGGATTTATCGCCAGGTGTCGCCAAGCTGAAATTGGGCGGCGGTCATGGCGGGCACAACGGTTTAAAGGATATTATCGCGCATCTGGGTAGCCGCGATTTTTGGCGGTTACGCATCGGCATCGGCCACCCGGGCGAGCGCGCAGAGGTGGTGAACTATGTGTTGAATGCGCCGCGTAAAGAAGAATTCGAGTTGATTCAAATTGCTTTGCAAAGAGGATTAGAGGTAAGTGATTTAATGGTTGAGGGCAAACTGGAAGCGGCGATGCTGAAGCTACATAGTAGCGCTTGAAAATATAACCGAGGGAAATTTATGAGTTTGAAATGCGGAATTGTGGGTTTACCCAATGTAGGAAAATCTACCCTGTTTAACGCCATTACCAAGGCGGGGATTGCAGCGGAGAATTATCCTTTTTGCACAATAGAGCCGAACGTTGGCATTGTTGAAGTGCCCGATGCGCGGATGCAGGCGCTGGCCGATATCGTTAAGCCGCAAAAAATGCAACCGGCCATTACCGAGTTTGTCGACATCGCCGGGCTGGTCGCGGGCGCGTCGAAAGGTGAAGGACTGGGTAACCAATTTCTTGCCAACATCCGTGAAACAGATGGCATTCTAAATGTGGTGCGCTGCTTTGAGGACGACAATGTGATTCACGTCGCGGGCAAGGTTGATCCGATTGCCGACATTGAAACCATCGTCACCGAGCTGGCCCTGGCCGATTTATCAACAGTGGAAAAAGCGCAATTGCGCAATGGCAAATTGGCGCGTTCCGGCGGCAAAGAAGCGGTTAAATTTGGCGAGTTGTTGGATCAAGTGGCCGCGCATTTAAATGAGGGAAAACCTGCGCGCATGATGAAGCTCAGTGCGGAGCAAATACTGCTGCTCAAGCCTTTATGTTTGCTCACCATCAAGCCTGCCATGTATGTCGCCAACGTGGCGGAAGATGGCTTTACCAACAATCCGTTGCTGACACGCTTGGAAGAATTTGCAGCAAAAGAAGGCGCACCGGTCGTGGCTATTTGTGCCGCGCTGGAAGCAGAAATTTCATCGCTTTCGGATTCGGATAAAATGGAATTTTTGGCGGACATCGGCTTAGCAGAACCGGGGTTGAATCGCTTGATTCGGGCGGCTTACCAGCTACTCGGCTTGCAAACTTATTTTACGGCGGGCGTGAAAGAAGTGCGCGCTTGGACTATTCATATTGGCGACACCGCCCCGCAAGCGGCGGGGGTGATTCACAATGATTTTGAGCATGGATTTATTCGCGCTGAAGTCATCAGCTACGAGGATTTCATCGCCTGCAAAGGCGAAGCCGGAGCCAAGGAAAAAGGCAAAATGCGTCTGGAAGGCAAAGAATATGTAGTGCAAGATGGGGATGTGATGCACTTTCGATTCAACGTGTAATTTAATTTTGAAATTTAGTTAACTCAAAATAGTTCTATGTAGCGTCATTCCCGCACGGTTATCGTTTTTAACGCGAATTGGAATAACGAGGTGGCAACAATTCGCAAAAGGGATTCAACATGGAAGCTAATCATGAAACGGAAGTCGTTCTCAGCCACCAAATATTAATTGAAGCATTAGGCGGAAATGAAAAAATTGCCACCGAGCTACTGATTAAATTTCGCGACTCATTACCGGCCAGAATTTTGAAGCTGGAAACCGCTTTAAGTGCAGGCAATTTGGATGCTGCGAAAAGCACCAGCCACCAACTTAAAGGCGCGGCAGCAACCATGGGTGCCGCCCCTTTATCCCATATCTGCGAACAAATTGAACTCGCCGCCAGTGCGGGTGATACTGAGTTGCTACCCGCACTGCACACCGCATTCAGCAGTGCGGCAGCTAAACTTGCAGCCGAGTTGGCTAAACTTTAATGGTTCGATTTCCTCAGTCACATCACGTAATAAACGAATACGCCACCTGATGAGACCAGGTGGCGTATTCGTTTATTGGTGGAGGCGGCGGGAATTGAACCCGCGTCCGCAAGTACTCTACAGGCAGTTCTACATACTTAGTCTGGTTATTTAATTTTATCCGGCAGACGCTAACCGACAAGCTGCCACCGAACGAGTCACCTAAATTTAATGCCGTACAAAGTAACCCTGCACGTCACGATTCCGTGTAAATGACCTCACTCATCGCGGCCTTGCGGCCTTGAGCCCCTCCACGGACAGCAGGGTGTGAGGTCTAACCGACTAAGCGGCTAAAGCGTAACGTTCGTCGTTTGCGACTATTTTTTTCCAGCTGATTTACGAGGTTGCGGGTCCTCGGTATGCCCTACACTGCTTTGCCACCCACGTCGAAGCCAGGTCGCCCCCGGTTCGGTTGGTACAACTTTTCTGCTTTGGGATCGAAGTGAATTGATGCCAAACAGAGGTGAATTGTAACAGCTTAAGAGGATGAGCAGGGCGTGAAGTTCCGCGCGCAGGTAGCTTGTCAGGGATATTTAGCTCAACACAAATTTCATTTGCTGCGGCAGGCAGACGGTGGCGAGATCGTATCGCTCGATGGCAGTTTGGCGCGCTGCGCTACGTAAATGCGCGTGCTGGGTGGGTCTGGCTAAGCAATCAACGACGCTGTCACTCAATGCTGCAACATCAAAAAAATTAACCAGCAAGCCGTTTTTGCCGTGCTCAATTACCTCTTGCACGGGCGGGGTGGTGCTGCCCACAACTAAGCAGCTCGCGCTCATCGCTTCGATGCAGCTCCAGCCCAGCACAAAAGGGTAGGTGAGGTACACATGGCAAGCGGAAATTTGCAGCACTTTTAAATAATCGGCGTAGGGCAGCAAGCCCACAAAAAATACCCGCTCTGGATCAATTTTATTTTTTACTTCATTTAAAAAAATTTGTTTCCAAGTTTGTCCGGAAGGTGCTGCCGCCCCATAAGACACGGCATCACCGCCGATGATTAGCACGCGCGCCTGGGGCCGTTGCCGCAAAATTTCTGGCAGCGCACGCATAAAAATATGATAGCCGCGCTGCGGTTCCAAGTTGCGATTCACAAAAGTAATCACCTCTTGCCCGGCGCGGAAGGTTTGGTTTTGGATGGTCAACGTCGCGGTTTCATCGGGCTGGATGTGCGCGGTATCCACCCCGTCAAAAATTACTTCGATGCGGCCGCGATAGGCAGCGGGCAAGGTGCTGCGCTGAAAGTGGGTAGGACTCCAACCCGCGTCCATGTCTTGCAATGCCATTAGCAAATGCGCGTTTTTGCTGCGCAGGCAGGCTTCTTCGGGCAGCGTGTGGTGTGGAAATTCGGCATCGAAATCAAAATCCAATCCATGCGCCGTGTAATAAAATTCAAACAACGCCAACATTCGCGCGTGCGGCCACACGTCTTTTAAAAACAAACTTTCGCCCCAGCCCGGGTTGGCAATCACCACATCAGGTGTGTAGCCAGTTGATTTGAGCTGCTGAGCGGCCAGCGCGCACGCCTCGCCGCGAATAATTTTTGTCTCAAACTCTACCGCCCAAGGATGAATATGCGCGGAGGTGCTGCGACTAGGTTGATAGCGGTACACTTCAACCCCTGCCGTTTCGCGCCCAGTAATAGATAATGCTCGCACTTGGTGTCCTGCCTTGGCCAGCGCGGGTGCCAGATGTTTAAATTGCCCGGGGAAATTATGATGAACAAATAGAAAATTCATGGTGCAATCCGCACACTTGCTCGATTGACGGAATTGTATCTTACAATCGTATGGACACGGCACGGGCAATCAATATGAAAGACGTTGGGCTACGCAGGCTCAGTGCCGTGCCGGCCTACCAGCCCAACTTACCGCGTTAAATGCTGCCTGCGAATTTCGTAAATCATGTCCATGTAAAACACTCCAGATACCTCCGGCTAAAATGCCGGAGGGTGACACACTGAGGTGGAAACTATTGGACGCTGTTTCCACCCCTAATCTGGAAAGTTTTGCACGCTGTTTGACAAGTACGCATCTAACGAGAATCGGAATTACACCCCAATAATCTTTTGCAATAAGCGGCTCAACTCAGCGCGGTCGGCTGCTGATAGTGATCCCATCACTCTGATGATTTGGGTTTGCTGCAGTGTGGCAATCAGTGGCTTGAGCATAGAGGGCTTGGCCAATCCGGCAGCTTGCCAGTCTTGAAGAATAGATTCGCCCGTGATGAGATCGTGTCCGATCTGGCTGGTAATAGCCATCAGAATTACATCTGGCCGAGACTGCTGATAATGACAGCGGGGCGTTTTTTAGTGGTTTGCAGATTGGTGAAAGGAAAGCTCACTAACACCACATCACCAAAATTATAAGGTGTCGTAGACGGCATCGCTGTCATTGTCCCAGACCTTAGCGAAAGCGGCTTCGGAACTGTGCGCAAATGCACGCCGCAACGGTTTGTCCTGATCGCGTTGTTGTAAAAAATCGATGAAGTCTTCCACCTCTATTAGCCGATCGGGCGAGAGGTGTTCCAGCTTCTTGAGCAACTGCTGTACCTGTGGTTGCATGTCGAATTCTCCTTGGTGGATGAGTTAAACCAAGCTTGTAGTTATTGCTCAACCGAGCATCGTGATTTTACGCTTAAGTTTGAGTATGTGTCCCCCTTTACAAAAGGGGGGGTAGCGGGGATTTTTATGCGCCTTTCAAAATCGGCACATCCTACGCGGGCTACCCAATCCCTTCCCCTTTGAGGGGGAAGGCTAGGATGGGGGTAAGAAATAAATCGAGTCTGACCCTGAGGTTTGATGATTACGCCCTATGCGGGCTACGCAGGCTGACCCCATTTATCATCCACAGAAAAATTATTGCCCTCTATAACATCAAATAAAGATGAAATCGGTTACATCGAATGTCGTAGGAAATGAAGCGAGTGTGGTGACACTCTGGAGTTCGGCCACCAGCACCGCGCCACCAGCTGCGCTCGCATTGGGATCATAATAGCCTACCGCATATCCCTTGCTCGAATCATGGAAAAAGAACAGCGCGCCAGTGGTGATGTTGGTGTAGAGATCAATAGTTGTTTGAATATCAAGGGTGGCAACTGAGAGATCAGTCTTCACATTCACTTCATTACTGGCGACGTTGATGATCGCGTTATTACCTGCGTTATAGTCAACTGTAGCGTCATTATTGCCGATGCTGATGTTCCCCCCCCCGACATTAAAGCTCAGATCATCACCGCCTCCAGCGAAATCTCCGTCCAAAATTGTATCGCCGAATTCTGTGGTGAAGTTCCAGTGGAAATCGTCCGCGCCCAAGCCGCCGGTAATAATATCAGCACCTGCACCTGCATTGATAATATCAGCGCCTGCACCTGCATTGATAATATCAGCGCCTGCACCGCCAGTGATGGTGTCAGCGCCCGTGCCGGTCGTGATGGTCACGCCAGCGGTCGTATAGCCGCTGATGTTGATGGTCGAGGCAACAGTACTCGCCGCCGCATTCACCGTTACCACACCCGCACTTTGCGCCAGCGCGCTCAGGGTCACGGTTTGCGTCCCCGTATTCGCCAAAAATAGCGTTTCAACAGAGGTCACAAGGGTGAAGTCTGCATCAATTACCGTGGCGTTGTTAGTGATGCGGATTTCGTCCGTGCCGAGGCCGCCAGCCACGGCGTCGGTAGAGACGAAGTTTGCGCTGGTGAAGCGGATCGAGTCATCGCCTGCACCGCCGTCGATGTTCTCTGTCCCCGCGCCGCCAGTGATGATGTCGTTGCCATCTCTGCCATTGATAACATCAGCACCTGCGCCGCCAGTGATGGTGTCCGCACCCGTGCCACCCGTGATGGTGTTCGCACCATTAACCAAGGTAACGGTATCACCCAGATTAGAGGTGGTGATGTTATAGCCTGTGCCACCCGCAATGGCCGCACCATTCACAATGAATTTGTCCACGCCTGCTGTTAAGCCGGTCAGTGGTATGGTGGATAAATTAACTGTTGTGACTCCAGCAGTGTTGGTTCCGCTCACGGTGAAGGTTTCTGTCGCCGCACCGCCCGTGATGCCGTCCGTAAATGCGGTCACTTGGGCGACGGTCATGGTTGCACCCAGTGTGCCGGTGGCGGTACTGGTGTTCAGCCTTGTCACTGTGGCCATGGTGAGGTTGGCTGCCATGTTGTAAGTCTGGTTATTACCTGCCAGCCTCAAGGTGTTTATCCCATTGCCGCCTGTGATGGATTCACCTAAGGCCATTTCTGCACCAGCGTTATAGACGAAGGTATCGTCACCATCGCCACCCGCCAGTACATCAGCCCCCGCAGCACCCGTGATACTGTCCGCAAAGCTGGTGCCAGTAATATTTTCATTACCGCCCGCACCGTTGATGGTGATGGTATCTGTGCCGTTATCAAACTCGGAATCAACACCCGCAAACGCGCCAAAGGTCAGGTTAGCAAAAGTGTTGGTTGCGCCTGAGGCGACGTTGATAACTAGATTAGTCGTACCCGCAGCCGATTCGTTAACCGCGATGGTGTTGCCTGATAACTGCAAGCCAGTGAAGGTTGCCGTGCTGCCCGCCGCAATCAGGATTTGCTCGATGCCATTCCCAGCGACTCCCCCTTGCAGGTCAGCCCCACCATTCAAAGCGCTCAGGTCAACCGTTACTCCCGCTGCGGCTGTGGTACGGATGGTGTCTGTACCACCCGCATCGGCTTCAGAAAAGCTACCTGAATCCACATCCCCTGTCGCCGCGTAGACATAGGTATCATCGCCCAAGCCGCCAGTCAGTACGTCGTTACCCGCACCGCCCGTAATGGTGTCGTTACCATCGTTACCATTGATGGTGTCATTGCCATCGCCGCCCACCAGCACATCGTTGCCCGCATTTCCAGTGAGCACGTCATTACCCAAACCGCCAGTGAGGGTATCTGCCTGATTGCCGCCTATGAGGGTGTCATTATCTGCGCCGCCCGTGATGTTGAAAGAACCATCTGTCTCTAATGCGCCGTTCCAGTTCAGCTTTGCGACCCCCGCAGCAAGCGCGCTACCATTAACGATCAGGGTAGCACCTAAAGCCACTAGGGTATTCTGCGTGATGATGTTAGTGTCACCCGCACTGTTACCTAAAGTGATTTCGTCAATATTAGTGACATTATCTAAGTCTGAGGTTGCACTAAGATTGTCGGTAAAGGTCAGCGTGTCCGTACCTGTTCCGCCATTGATGGTATCTGTGCTGTTCAGGTTAAGGCCAAGGATGAAAGTATCGTTGCCAATACCCCCTTGCAGGTTATCATTGCCCGCCCCACCCGTAATATTGAAGTGGCCATCGAGTTCAGCCGCACCGTTCCAAGTTAGGCTGGTCGTGGCACTGCCATTGACTGTCAGTGTTGCACCTGCCGCCACTAAACCATCCACTGTGGTGATGCTGGTGACAGCCGCACCTAAGGTGATCGTTTCGATATTGGTGACATTGTTAAGATCATCGGCCAGAGCATTGTTGTCGGTAAAGGTCAGGGTATCTGTTCCTGCGCCACCGTCGATAGTATCCGCAGCGGTGAGATTGACACCGAGGATGAAGGTGTCGTCCCCATTGCCACCTACCAAAGAATCATTACCCGCGTCTGCGGTAATGGTGTCGGTGTTCGACCCGCCAATTAGCGTGTTATTTCCGGCTGATCCGGTGAGGCTCACCACCGCAGCCGAGCCAGAGGCATCCACATTCTCAAAACCCGTCATAGTGACGTTTGCATTTGCGTCTTGGTCGGCTTGAGATAAATCAATCGTCGCGGCTTGATTCAACACCAGCGTGTCGCTATCTGTGCCTGCGCCACCCGCAACAGTATCGCCATGGATGACGGTACCCGCAGTGCCATTTTGATAGGTGATATTGTCGTTACCCGCACCACCAAACAAACTATCCGCACCCCCGCCGCCCACGATCGTGTCGTTGACGCTGCCGCCGCGCAGGATGTTTGCAGTCGCAGAGCCAGTGAGATTCACAGCTACAGTCGCAGCAGACGCATCCACGTTTTCAAAGTTATTGACGGTGGTGCTGTCGACTGGTGTTTGATCAGCGTTAGCTAAATTAACCGTTGCCACCTCCGTGCCAATCATTAAGAGCGTGTCACCCGCCGCAGTATTTGCCCCACCATCCAGCGTCAGCCCAGCCAAGTTGTAATAAGTAATCGAGTCATCACCGCCACCACCAATCGTAGTAACCGTAACAATGCTGAATTCAGCTTCGGGCGCGTAATCCGCCTGTGCGTTGCCCGCCGCGTCCTGCGCGCCCGTTACATCTACTGTTATATTTCTCGCCACCACATTGTTATCGGCTACAGAGTAGGTTGCGGTGTAGACGGTATTGCCCGCGCTCCACGCGCCATTGGTGAAGGTTAGGGTGGTGGCATCCACAGGAATGAAAGTTAGCGTTGGAGTCGCTGTCGTGTTCATCGCCTCGTTGAAAGTAACTGTGATAGTGAAAGTTTTCCCCACGCCAGTGTCTGCTTCTGTGATTACTGCGTCGGATGCGGTTACGGAGAGGACGCTGGGATTGCTGCTGTCTTCGGTGATGGCTGCCGCATTCTGGCTGGTGGTGCTGAGGTTGCCCGCGACATCGGTTTGCCGCACGCGGATTGCGCCAGCGGCATAAGTGGTGTTGTCGGCCAGACTGAATGTCGTGCCCGTGCCAGCGGCCCAA
>Ga0105164_10000555_pt1 | contig 25800 bp, 22 predicted proteins | sample VDWuncwatermetaG_FD_89674 | JGI IMG/M metagenome (GOLD analysis project Ga0105164, IMG submission 89674) | Wastewater microbial communities from Netherlands to study Microbial Dark Matter (Phase II) - VDW unchlorinated drinking water | ecosystem: Environmental > Aquatic > Freshwater > Drinking...
AGAACCATTTAAGGGTGATGCTGGAAGAAGATTATTTGTCCCTGCAAAAACATTTTGGAATAACAACCAAACGCCAACCAGGGGACATGTTCAAGTCAGAATTACAAAGAACGTGTCCCCAAGCAGGTTGCCAAGCAAATGACGGGTTGAAGGTGAAAGCACCCCAGGGAAACAACCCTAAAACCGTACCAACTACGCACTCATTAGCCTCCAAAATCGTCAAAGAAATCGTCCTCCCTGAATTACAGCGCGAAGTCAATGAAGACAAGAATTTCGCACCCCTTAGGCAGGTCTACAGCGGAATGCTCTTGGCCACTTGGTTTAAGCGTACCCTTAAACAGTCCCTATTAGGCCAAATTTACGCCAATAAGGCCAAGGTCAAGGGTGTTGACCAGCCTGCCTGCCGGCAGGCAGGGACCCCTTGCGAAGCCAACGAAGAGATTTACAGGCAATATTTAAAAGCCTACAAGAAGGGCGTGTTTAATTTCATCAAAGAAGAACCATTTTGGGACTCCGGTTTGCCGAGCAAGGAACAGGGAATCTTTCCAAGGAAATATTTTTCGGGGGGGGATGTGGGTTATATTGAAGCCGAAAGGGATTTAGGAATGCTAATAGTTCATACCACATCTGACTTTGCTCAACTTCCTAAAATAAGAGCTGGGCTATTGGGAGACGATTTTGCCACGTTTGCAATGGAAGAACACGATATTACTAAAATATCAAATACAAGAATAGCATCAACTCGTGTCGCAAACGCGGCGATGAAAGCAAGGGAGTTGCGGGGTTGGATGGATCAGGGAGAAAGCATTGATTTGAAAGCCTGGTTAAATAGCCTTAATGATGATCAAAGAGAATCGATAGATCGTTTTTTTAGTAATAAAGAATATGTGCATCTTCGAATGAGGATACGCAAACTGGTAAATGATTTAAAAAAAATATCAAAAACCCTAGATGATGATCTGGACATTGAAGAAAACTACGCAGATATTTTCGATACGTTGCGAGCCGTGCTCCCAAACATAACATTGACGCCCGAAGTCTTTAAAAATTTGACGAATTTAGCATATAACAGTAAGTCTGTGGGTATTGTAAATTTTCAATGGCAAGTATACTTTGATTTTAAAATACAAGAATTTGTCATTCGTGTTTCCAATACTTTAAATACGAGATCACACAAACATTCTTTGGGGCCTGTCAAAAAAAGAGCACAAAGAATTTTCCAACAAGCCCTCAGAATAAAAATAGGGAATGTCGATTCTGTGTATACTGAATTAATTCAATCAGGCATTTTAACCGATGCGGCGATGGCGCCAAAAGACGCGGGAATAAAGGACCATGCAGAACTTAGCATAGCAGAAATAAAAGGTGCATTAAGGACTGCTGGATTATGGGGAAAACAATGGGATGATTTAAAGTTACACAAAGGCATTGAGGTGTTGATTCAAAACAAAAAATTTGGAACAGCAAGAAGCAGAATCAACAAAGATAATTTAAGGCAAATAAAGTATTTGATTCAAGGAGATTTATCCAAAGATTATATTGAACATTTTCGGACCGACTTACGGATCCAACAAGAACCAGATCCAACAAAATGGCCAGCACTTGTTAGGGAATCTTTTTTTAGCCTTATCAATGGATTTTTAAGCGCAAGTAAATTGTATAATGATGCTGAAAAAGGGTTTCTAACTAAAATTATCGGGGCTGATGAACATACTATTACCATGCAAGGCAAAAACGCCCGCAATGAAGACGTTGTGGTTATTTATGATAAGAAAGACAGATCCAGAATAATTCTATCATTATTCGAATACGAGCAAGAGCAAACCGTAAAGCCTGAAACCCAACCCGTCAAAACGGCAGAGCTGCAGGCCAGTATCGACCAAACCGAACAAGACCAATTTGTCGAACCTGAACATGACCCTCTCAAAATTGCTGAAGCCCAAGACCATATCAAGAATATTGTTGAAGAAGTATTAAAGGAAAAAGCGGATCTGGAAGCGTTCTCTGATGAAGAATGGCAAGGAATCGCATTGCAAATATATAGAGAAATGCAAAAGCTTGGCGCGAATCTATCTCCACCGCTCTTTTTAAAAGTATTGAATCAGTATTTAACTAAAAAAGCATTGGGAGATTATATTCAAAAATTTTTGACTCAAAAAGGCAAAAAAGTGAGACCATTACGTGCCGATGATTTGGTTTTCATGGTGGAATGCTTGCACACGTTTTCTTTTAGTCTTAAAGATTATGATTTAAGGGAAGAAGCAATTAAATTTATTCCATTGAATTGGGCCTTATGGAGGGCAAGCGCTACATATAAACTTTATAGGGATGTGCTCAGCGAAAATCAATGGATAGGCCCGGCCTGGGAAAAAGCCGAAGCCGATCAACCGACGATTTCGCAACTAATGAGTAAAGAGCCAAGACCCATACATTTGGAATCAGTCAGCCAGCTAAAAGCGTTTGCCCAAGTCTATGGGCTTAATGACCTGTTTGAATTCTTCAAGGAATGGTTTAGGGCAAACATGTATATTTTGCAAGAGGGCGATGATAAAATTCAGCAAAGCATTCTTAGAAACGGGGAATTATTAGAGGGACTTCGGGAAGAGATATCCAGAGAATTTTATTTACATATTGTCAATCATTTTAATTTTATTGCAGGCCTGAAAGTGCGGGAAGATGGTTTTCTTTCTTCTTCGTTTTTTGCATTTGGTAGATATGGCGGAATTTTATCCGGAGAGTATGATCCGTCTGATACTAAAAGAAACGCACCATTAGGTGCGGCGGCATCGCCTCAAAGGTCCGGTTCTGTGAATATCAATTATTCTGATCTTCCTCCAAGTACGGCACAAATTGTCTTGAAGGTTACTGAAGCACTTGAAACACTTCAGCAGGAACAGACAAAACATGGGACAGTGGAGTTTCCATTACCCGTAGTACCTATTTTTACTGCTTATAGTATGCCGTTGCTTATAAGAATTCAAAAAAAGGACTTAGAAAGTATACAGAGTGGATTATTTGCCCGGCTTTCTACTTTTGATTCTGATTCATTTTCTGTTAGGGAAGGGGCAGAATTTGGTGAAGTTGATAACCCGGCTTTATTTGTCAGGCGAATCAGGGCAGCTTTTAGTAATCTCCCTAAAATTAGACAAGCGGTTACGCATCTTGTACAACCTTTTTTCGGAAAACGTAAAACTGATATGGTGGTTACGGTTACTGAAAAAGTGGAAAATGACCGACGTTTACTTAATATCATCCATCAGGAGCCGGGCTTACCCAACCTGCGACAATCTTTAAAATGGGCTGTTGATTATATGAGGATGGTGGATTTATTATATGAAAATAAATTTGGGGTTATTGATAATAGTCTTGACGATTTCTATTATGATGGTAATGACATCAAAATTAATGGTTTCTTAGGGCTTTTCAGCTTAACACCACAAACAGAGAAAAACAGAGATTTAGAGAAAGACAGAGATTTTACAAGATCAGCCGTTATTAATATTTTGTATATGCTTTTTAGGGAAGCATTTCATTATTCAGCACGGGATGTTATATGGGGATCGGTCAGGAAGTTGGCACAAATAGATTATCAAGGAGCAGATTTGGAAGCAGTTAACAATTTAATTGATTTTTTGGAGCGGGAATACGATTCTGAAAGCGCTTTAGGAGGGTTTATACAACATTGGAATGATAAAATAAAATCAATCAATTTTGCAATGATTACAGACGTTCATCGTAATGCGGCGATGATGGGATCTACCCTTCAGGCGGTAAAGGCGGCCATGGCTGCTCCTGGTGGTATTGACTTAAACGCCGCCAATTTGGCTATGGTCATCAAGCGTGACGGCAAGGGTGTACCGTTGCCATTGGTCCAGCAAGACCTTGCTCAGTTAAGTAACATCGAAGGCTTAGACCCCGTTATCCTTTCCATCAAACCCGCCAGTCAAACAGCATTATTTTCTCAAGTTGTAGGACAGCCTTAATTTTATCTTGTCCATATTTTAGTGTACTGAGTCATAAATACCTTTACTTATAAACACTGTCATTCCCGAATGCTTCTGTCGGGAATCCAGACACGCATGACTGGACCCCCGACGAACAACTGTGAGTGTCGGTCAATCCGACCAAAAACATTCGGGGGTGACAAATGTAAAGAAGCGTTAGACTCACTACATTAGAGGGGAGCACACAATACCATTTGACATATTAATCGTCATATGTCATATTTAATGACGAAAGAGGTGTCTTATGAAAGATGGCCAGCCAAAGTACATTGAACGTCTGATTGATTTGAGGGCGTTAGTTAAAAACAAATCTTATTTTTTATTTGGTCCACGTCAGACCGGCAAAAGTTCGTTAATCCACCACAGTTTATCTTCCGCCAAAATATATAATTTGTTCGACGACAGAATATTCCTTGAATTTAATTCCCGACCCGGGAGACTTAGAGAAGAAATAACCGGTAAAGATGAATTAGTGGTCATTGATGAAATCCAACGCATACCCCAACTTTTAAATGAGGTGCATTTACTTATTGAAGAGAAGGGGACTCGATTTCTTCTCACGGGGTCAAGTGCCAGGAAACTGCGTTCCGGGGGTGTTAATTTATTAGGAGGCCGTGCCAGGGAAGCGCATTTACACCCATTCGTCACAGCAGAATTGGGACCATACTTTAATCTTAACCGTGCACTGAACGCCGGACTGATTCCTTCCATATATTTTTCGGATGATCCAAAGGCGGATTTAAGTACCTACGTTGGTAACTATTTGACATTGGAAATAGCGGCTGAAGCCTTGACGCGTAACATACCCGCTTTCACCCGGTTTTTGACTGTTGCGGCCCTATGTAACGCAACAATCATAAATTTTACAAATGTAGCTAACGATGCTCAGGTTAAAAGAACGACGGTCTATGAGTATTTTGAAATTCTTAAAGATACTTATTTGATACGTGAACTTCCCGCTTATCTTAAAGGGAGAAAAAGGAAACCAATCTCTTCATCAAAATATTATTTTTTTGATATGGGGGTTGTGCGTCAACTGCAGGGACGCGAAGCCTATACTCCGGGAACAGTCGAATATGGAGACGCGTTTGAAACATTTATCATCAATGAGGCCTTTGCCTTCAGTGATTATGTTTATCCTTTGAAATTAAGTTTTTGGCGTTCTACGTCAAAACTGGAAGTTGATTTGATTATAGAAAATCATACTGCTGTGGAAATTAAAGGTAAGCAACAAGTGGGTTCGGAGGATATAAGAACATTGAAGGCCATCGCGCAAGAGCATTCTTTTAAGCGTCTATTTTGTGTCTGTTTGGAAACACGGCCGAGAAGGGTAGGGGAGATAGAAATAGTTCCGTACCAAGATTTCTTGAAGATGCTTTGGGCGAAAAAGTTATTTCATTGACGATTACAAGGTGTAAACTTATACTTAAAAATAGGTATTTTATCTCTAAATATGCGTGCGGTTATTCAAAGGGTCAAAGAGGCACAAGTTAAGGTGGATGGGCAAATGAAGGGTCAAATTGCCCGAGGCATACTGATTTTTTTAGGAGTTGGCCGCGACGATAGCCGGACTGCGGCAGACTACCTGGTAAAGAAAATTACGGAATTACGCATTTTTGATGATGCGCAAGGTAAAATGAATCTATCAGCCCAGCAAGTGCGAGGGGAATTTTTGGTAGTTCCCCAATTCACCTTGTATGGCAATTGCGATAAGGGCCGCAGGCCCTCTTTTGACCAGGCCGCTCTTGGGGTCCAAGGCGAAGAATTGTATAATTATTTTGTGGCGCAATTAAAGGCCACGAAGGCAGTAGTTGAGACCGGCGTGTTTCAGGCTATGATGGAAGTTTTTTTGGTCAATGATGGACCAGTAACCTTTACGATTGAAAGTAAACCTTACGACAAGTTGAAGGAATAGGGCCTTTTGATGGATGTGTCTTTGATCAACGATGGGCCAGTGACCTTTGTCATTGACAGCAAATGATGATCATCGATACTCACGCTCATATCGATCAGCTCGAAGATATATTCCCTATTGCTTCGTTTGGCGGTAAGGGGAAGTCCTTTTGACGATTATAGACACTCATGCTCACGTTGATCAACTCGAGGACTTGTCTGGTGCCTTGATGCGGGCGCAGGAGGCTGGCGTCAGTGATGTCGTGGCCGTGAGCGTTGATCTGGATTCCATGAAAAAAATATTGGCCATCGCGGATCAATACCGGAAGCCTAAAATTCATCCAGCCTTAGGCGTGCATCCGGGCATGGTTAAAAATGATGCACAGCAGTCGGCTCTTGATTTTATGCGCGCGAATATTAAGCAGGCGTGTGCCATCGGAGAAACAGGTTTGGATTATTGGTACAAATGGGTGCGCAAAGACCAATTGGAGCGTCAAAAACAAAAAGACTCTTTCAGTTTTCATTTAGCTTTGGCCAGTGAGTTTGATCTGCCCATTGTCATTCACAGCCGCGGGGCATGGCGGGATTGTTTGAGCATGGCCCGTACATCCAGCGTCAAGCGGGCTTTATTTCACTGGTATAGCGGCCCGGTGGATATTCTTGATCAAATTATCGACGCTGGTTTTTATGTGTCCACCGGTCCGAGTGTGTCCTATAGTCCCGAATCGCGCCGGGCCATGACGCATGCGCCGTTAGAAAGGATTCTTGTTGAAACGGATTCGCCGGTTAATTACAAAGATGGGGAAATTTCATTTATGGCCGAGCCAAAGGACGTGATAAGGACATGGAAGGGCTTAAGTCAATTAAAGAATTTGGATGAAGGAGAGGTTTTAGCTGCGGTCAACACAAACGCAAAAATATTTTTCAGGATTTAAGATCCCCCTCTTTTTTATAAAGAGGGGTTAGGGGAGTTTATGAAAAATAAAAATGTTTGGGCTTTTATTGTTATTTTAGTTCTGGTACCGGGATTTTGGTTATGGTCTCAACGTCCCGGATTACCGGTGGAGAGGGTGTTGCCGTCTCATCCGCTGGTTTTTGCCCGTTTGACCCATGTGGAAGAGCATATCAACCAAGTGGTCCATTCAGATTTTGGAAAGAACATAGAAGCCATTGATTTGCCGGATGTTTTGAATCGCAATCATTTTTCCCCCAAAGATGTCAGTGATTTTCAGCGCTGGCAGAAAGATCTGGTAAAATTTTGGGACAACCCTCTGATCAAAAAATTCCTGAGCAGAGAAGCCGCGGTGGCTATTTATCGAAATGGCAGCTCCTATCGGGTTTACGTGACCTTTCGGTTGACATTATCAACGAGGATTGTTGAGCTTTTAGGGCAGCTTACTCATCAGTGGGGCGACGGTGTCAGTCAACAAAAATATCAGGGACGGGTCATCAATCACATTTTATTCAAAAAGCAAGGTTTAGGATTGGCCTATGTGCGTATCAGGGATTTGTTGATCATTGCTCCTGAGCCGTTGGGGCATTTGAGAGAGGTGGTGGATGTTTATCAGCATAAACACGATTCTTTGCAAGGAGATACCTCATTTGATTTTGTGCGCCGCAATGCGTATCCGTCGGGAGATGGGTTGGTTTTTGTTAATCTCAACCTCTTTTCGGATCTGTGGCGGGGCCAGATGGATTCCAAGCTGACACCTTTAGGTTATCAAATGGCGGCATTTCCCGTGTACGGGTTATCGTATATGCCGGGGGTGGTCAGTAAATACAAAATCATGGTGGGGTTGGATGAAAAGTATATGCCTTCAGGGATGCGCAAGGCTTTTACCTGTCCGGCGTTAGCCAACGATACTTTGAAATTGGTGCCGGACAATGCCATATTGTATAGCTGGGGTGGTTGTTATGATTTTGAGCAGTCTTGGGCTGCGGCCAAACAGAGATTAGGGGAGAATCTCCCGTTAGCCCGGGGTATTTATAAATTCAAACATAGATTAGAAAAATATTTCAATATCAATATCAGAAGGGATGTTTTGCCGGTTTTAGGACACGAAATCGGTGGTTATTTGACGGATGTCGATATGCAGGGTACCTATCCTTTTCCCCGTCTTTTAGTTTTTGTTAAAATACAAGATCGGCCCAGGGCAGAGCGTTTGCTGGATACGTTTACTCAAAATCCAATCACGACGCTGCATAACGAAGAATATAATCACGTTGATATTCATTATATGACATTGCCGCTGGGGGCTAATATGGATCCGGGGTATGGCTTTCTGGGCGATTATTTGTTAATTGCCACCAGCCGCCAGTTGTTGAAGCGATCCATTGATGCCTATAATGATTCGTTGCGTTCCATTGTTTCTGATGACGCGGTGGTGCAATTCGGTTTAGCCGGCAAGCATTCCGTTTCCGTGACCTTGATGAAAACAGCGGAACTGTCCCGAAGGGCCCAGGATTTTCTGGGGTGGGTTGATAAATATTTATCCGGTAAGGTTTCCATGGCCGCGGCCTACAAGCAGGACGGAGACAATAAAAAGCTGGAATTAGACGAGGCCATTGCCGACAAGAGCGCGGAGCTGGTCTTGGCCCAAAAGAAATTAACTCAACTTAAAAAGACCTCGTTGACAAATGCATCCCCGGAAGATCCGGCCTTGGTTGACGGGGCTATTGCGAATTTAAGCCGTGAAGAGGGTTCTATCCGCGATGATATCGCTAATTATAAAGAGCAAAAAGAAGATCTGTCACGTCTTCTGGATAATTACGCTTCAGGCGCCCAATCAGCTAAATTGACCATGTATAACATGGAAAATCTCCTGTCTCCGGTTTTGAAAGGTTTGGAGTCTATCAATGCCCAGGCGGTCACCGTGCGTTTTGGCGATAAAATTTTAGAAACGGAATTCCTGGTAAAATGAGGGCAGAATGCTTTATTTATTGTCATTCCCGAATGTTTTTATCGGGAATCCAGAAATTGCGCAAACCCTGGACCCCCGATTAATACATTCGGGGGTGACACCCTCGGGTAAGGATAACTATAAAGTTCCCGAGGGGTCAGTTAATGTCTAAAAAATGGCTTTTTCTTTTGCTGCTGATGGTTTGTTTAACCCAAAGTGGTTGTGAACTTTTGAGCCTTCCGGGAGAGATCATCGGCGGCATGTTTGGTTTAGCCGGCCAGGCACTGGGGTTTGCATCAACCTTGCCTTTGCCACCGCCCTGGTTGTTTTTTTAATGGTTCGACGGGGTGGTTCGACAAGCTCACCATGCTTCGAACCATGCTGAGCGAAGTCGAAGCACTCACCGAGTATGTATAAAATTATCTACAAACAAGTCGTAGCCCAGGATATCAAGAAGATTGATATCACGGCACCCGCCATCGCAGCCCGTGCCCTGCCCGGTCAGTTTGTGATGGTCACACCCCTCGCGGGTGAGCATAATATCCCTATGACCATTGTTGACAGCGACGAGCGTCGCAGTGTGGTTTCCCTGTTGGTCCATGAAGTAGGCCCTGCTACCCGAAAATTGGGGGGCCTTTCTATCGGAGAGAGCCTCTATCAGATGGTCGGGCCCCTGGGGCGGGGGGCCGAGATGGATAAGTATGGTCTGGTTATTTGTGTGGCCACCGGTATTGGAGCGGCACAAATTTTGCCGATTTGCCGCGGTTTAAAGAAAAAGGGCAATAAAGTCATCGGTATTATCGGGGCCAAGTCCAAAAAAGTGCTGATGTTAGAGCCGCAAATGCGGGTGGTCTGTGATGAAATTTTTATCACTACCAATGACGGCAGCTATGAGCGCAAAGGCCTGGCTACTGATCTTTTAAAAGAGTTATTGGATAAATATATCCCGACGTTCGGATCCCGACGTTCGGAGAAGACCGAAGTCGGGATTCCGACTTCCATTAAAGAGTCTCAGAAAACGTCGGAACAAGACCGAAGTCGGGATCCCGACTTCCATAAAAGAAATCCAGAAAACGTCGGGACCGTCCAGCGGGTTTATGCCATTGGTTCGGTTGAGATGATGCAGGCCGCGGCCCGGATGACCAAAGAAAAAAATATCCCGCTCCGGGTGACATTAAATCCGTATATGGTCAATGGTTTGGGCTTGTGCGCCTCCTGCAGGGTCAAAATAGACGGGCAATACCGTCTGGCTTGTATCGATGGGCCCGAATTCGACGGGCATTTGGTGGATTATCAGGATCTGTCACAACGCATGAATGCAGGGGAGACGGTTCAATGGGAAAACCACGCCCCACCTGTCAACCCAAAGAGACCAGGATTCGCAATGTTCGTGAAGTCTCTTTGGGGTTCATCAAGAAAATAACCCAGGACGAAGCTCGTCGCTGTCCGCAGTGCGCGGTGGCCACCTGTTTGCCCGGCTGTCCTTTGGGGATTGATATCCCGGGGTTTATCCGTTTATTGCGTGAAGGGGACACGGTTTCGGCCCTGGAGCGTATTAAAAAAGAGAACCCTTTTCCGGCGATTTGCGGCCGTATTTGTCCGGCACCTTGCGAGCAGGCGTGTGTTTTCCATGCGGATGGAGAGCCGATTGCCATTCGCGGCCTGGAGCGTTTCGCTGCGGATTTTGGTCATTCAAAGTCAGAAAAGCCGCGACTTCATTCCCCTCGAGGAAAAAAAGTGGCCATTATCGGCTCAGGCCCCGCGGGCATGAGCGCTGCCTATTATTTAGCGAAGATGAATTTAAGCGTCACTATTTTTGAAGCGGCGCACCAACCCGGCGGGCTTTTGCGTTACGCGGTCCCGGAATTCCGCCTGCCGCAGAAAGTGCTTGATGAGCAGTTTTCCCAATTGAAATCGTTAGGGGTGGAAATCCAGACGGACGTGGTATTTGGCCGCACCATGATGATCGACGAGCTTTTTATGCGCGGGTTTTCAGCGGTGCTCCTGGCCACCGGTGCCAGTCTGCCGCGTTTTAGTGACTTGCCCGGCAGCAATCTCACCGGTGTTTATTACGATGTGGAATTTTTGAATCGATTACAAGCGGTCAATAAAACAGATGTCCTGGCAGCAGCCAGGCAGCAGAGGATACCGGCGGCCTGCCCCGCCACGGCGGTGGCCAAAACGGTGATTGTAGGCTGCGGGCCGGCGGCTTTTGACGCGGCGCGCCTGAGCTTGCGCTTAGGCAGTGAGACACACGTGGTCTTCGAGGGTTTTGAGGAACAGGCAGGTGTTGGTGCAGAAACTTTAAAAGATTCAAAAGAAGAAGGGATTGAGCTTCATTCCCTGCGGGCTCTTGAGGTGCTGGGTGATGATAATGGTTTTGTGCGGGGTGTAAAATGTCATAAACTGGATATCGTTGAAGGCAAGGATGGTTTAAAGCTTGAGCCATCTCTTGAGGGTCCTATTGTTTTAGAGGCCCAGACGGTGATTATCGCTAACGGTTACAGGCCTAATGATTTTTTAAAGCATGTTTTAGGAGGCATGACCGGTATGGAGAAGGTTTTCGCTTGCGTCAACTCAGGGTCTGTGGTGGAGACAATTGCCAACGGCAAAGCCGCAGCGCAAAAAATCATTCAATATTTAGCGCAATAGTTATTGTCATTCCGATTAATAAAGATATGTCATTCCCGCGAAAGCGGGAATCCACAACAGAATTAATTCTGATTTGGATCCCCGATTAAAACATTCGGGGATGACAGTAAAGTATTCTATGAAAACAATTCAGCAAATCGTAGGTCAAAAATCTAAAAAAGAACGCATCACCATGTTAACAGCCTACGATTACCCCATCGCTTCTTTTTTAGATGAGGCGGGCATAGATATTATTTTAGTGGGGGACTCCCTGGCCAACGTGGTCCTGGGGCTCGAGTCAACGACCGAAGTAGGGATGAAAGAAATGCTGCATCATACCAGGGCTGTGGTGCGGGCGGTCAAGAACGCTTTGGTCATCGGTGATATGCCTTTTGATGCCTATCAGTTGAATCCCAGGGCCGCGGTGGATAATGCCCGGCAATTTATCGAGGAAGGTTGCCAGGCGGTAAAATTAGAATGGTTTGAAGGCTGCCCCAAGGTGGCATCGGCCATTGCCAAGGCAGGCATCGCGGTCATGGGCCATGTGGGATTAACTCCACAAACCGCGCGCGGTATCGGCAGCATGAAGGTACAAGGCAAGGATGCGGCGTCAGCTAAAGCGATCATAAAAAATGCTTTAGCTATGCAGGATTCGGGATGTTTTAGTGTGGTCCTGGAATGCATCCCGCAGGAAGTGGCCCAAGTGATTACGGGTGAGTTAAAGGTCCCCACCATCGGTATCGGTGCCGGCCCTCATTGCGACGGGCAGGTTTTAGTGATCCATGATCTGTTAGGTCTTTTCAGCCGCTATCAGCCCAAGTTCAGCAAAAAATACGTGGATCTGGGCCCGCAAATAGTACAGGCGGTCAAACAGTACAAACAAGAAGTCATTTCAGGCCAATTCCCCGACGACGCCCATTCCTTTCATTTATCTCAGGATGAAATCAAAAAATTAATGACATGAATTATTTTTTGCCTGTCATTCCCACGAAAGTGGGAATCCACAATAAGAACAACCTTGCATGAACCTCATTTTACTTTCTGACTCAGATTTTATTTCCCCTCATCACGTACGCTTAAGCGGCCGCAGATTTTTGCATATTCAGGATATCCTAAAAGCAGAGCAAGGCCAAAGCTTGAACGTCGGAAAAATCAACGGCCTCATGGGTCAGGGGACGGTGAAGAGTAAAACCAACGATGCTATTGGACTTGAAATTAAGCTGAATGCCAGGCCTCCGGAAGCTTTAGCCTTGACATTGATTCTGGCCTTGCCCCGGCCGCCCATGCTCAAGCGCATTTTATTTTCCGCCGCGATGCTGGGTGTTAAAAAAATAATTATCCTTAATTTCAATCGGGTCGAGAAAAGCTTGTGGAATTCCTCGTCCTTAAAACCCCAGGCAATTACAGAGCAATTGGTTTTAGGCCTCCAACAGGCTAAAGACACCCTGATGCCTGAGGTCATTCTCGAAAAAGGGTTTAAGCCTTTTGTGCAAGATGAACTGCCTGCTCTGATTAAAGGAAAGTTAGCCCTGGTCGCCCACCCTAATAAGATTCCCTCCCCCTCGTGGGGAGGGTTAGGGAGGGGGGATCATCCAGACACTCCTATAACTTTAATCATCGGCCCGGAAGGCGGCATCATCGATTATGAAATTGAATTATTGAAGTCTGCCGGCTGCCATACAATAGATTTAGGCCCCCGGATTTTAAGGACCGAATACGTCCTTCCCTATGTTGTCGGGAAACTGTTTTAACCCTTCGACCCTCGCAGTGACAATACTGTCCGACGACTAAAAAACAGGGGATATTTGACTTTCAAAAGTTTTTTGATATTATGTCCTGGAATGGAACCAAATAATCCCATAAGGACCTACGTTAAATGCCGCGGCTGCGGCAAGAGAATACTTTTAAGCCTGTTCAAATACTGCCCCAACTGTGCCAAATTGGCGAACCGTCTTTATCAGGAACACTTTTCCGCGCAGGCCAGGAAAGGTTTTTGGTCCTATGTGCGCAAGCATGGCCGCAGGTGCATCTACTCAGGAATGTCCTTGGGAGTAGATGATGATACGAGTCCCTGGTTTTTGGTCATGAGCCGTCTGAATCCTGGAGATAAAAACAAGATAGTCCCCGCGTCGGCGCTTTTTAATGCGATGAAATCATTCCTTTTGAAAAAAGAATTCCGGTATTACGTGCTTGCCCTGGACGATCACAGGGAAAAACATTTAAAGGTCAAAAAAATACCGCTGGTGCATTGGCATGGGCTTAATGCGTCAATGGACAACAGGGTATGTGCCGGCTGCGGGCAGGCGGCAGCATTGAAAGGGCGTAAATACTGCGCCAGGTGTGCCAGGCTTGGCGTTAGAATGAAACGCGCGCGTTTTCCCCGGGAGGCCATCCTTGCCGTCTGGGACTATATACGCAAGTATGGTTTTGTCTGTTACTATACCGGTATGCCTTTGGATTTGGATGATCTAAAAAGTCCCTGGTATCTGGTTTTTGACCACTGGATGCCCCGTGATCCCAGGAAGATCGTGATCACCTCAGCGGTGTTGAATATAATGAAATCCGACCTGACGGAAAAAGAATTCTGGTATTTCATCAGGCAGTTGGCGAATTTTTATAGGGAAGGCACACCGGTGAGAAAAATAAAATTGGCCTATTGGTGCCGGCCGTATCGCGCTAACATTGTCACTCCCGCATCTTCCATTGTCATTCCCGCGAAAGCGGGAATCCAGAACACGCGCTAACATTGTCATCCCCGTATTATTAACTTGTGTCATTCCGGCGAAAGCCGGAATCCAGAACATGCAATACTACGTTTATATACTAGCCAGTAAGCGCAACGGCACCTTGTACACAGGCGTCACCAACGACTTGGTCAAAAGAGTCTACGAGCACAAGAATGATCTGGCCGATGGCTTTTCAAAAAAATATGGCGTCCATCAGCTTGTTTACTTTGAGCAAACAGGGGATGTGAACAGCGCTATTGCCCGTGAAAAACAACTTAAAAACTGGCACCGCCAGTGGAAGCTAGAGTTGATCGAAGAAAAGAATCCCGAATGGAAGGACTTATTTCAAGAAATTGTGAAATAATTTTGCTTCTTTCATCACCCACTGTCATTCCTGCTCTCCCCACATTGTCATTCCGGCGAAAGCCGGAATCCAGACACGCATACCGCAGCCTTGGAAACGAATTTTTTCGACCACGGTCGGCTTTTAACCGCCAATCTTTTCTAATTTTTCGGTCATACAACGCCCCTTCAGGGCTGTATGACCGAATCGGCGTTGAAGATTGTCGGGCCTCCAGTGGTACTCAAAAATTGTTTCCAAGTCTGCTTTGCGCCATAATTCCTCGCCACCCGCATTTATTGTCACGCGCCACTTTAAAAACGGGAACCTTCTGGATTCTTAATATAGAAGAGTTAAAATACTTGAAACCTAAAGAATTAATGTTTATTTGCTTCAAGGATTAATAGGATTATCTATATGGATTTTGACAAGATTCCTTTTCAACAAATTGTAGATGCGTTTTACGCGGAGGTGGTTGAAACTTATAATTTTTTATGGGTCAGTTTGAATAAAGGGTCCTGTATTACTTCCTTGTCATTCTCAACAAAGTAAAGTATAATCCTTATTAATCAATCCTTCCCCCAAGGATCTTATATCAATATCCCCCGAATCAAATTCAATCCTTATCCAGGGGGCCATGCTTACAAAACAACCAGTCAGAAAATTTGAAGCACTCGTTCCAGTTGAAATCATCCAAAACCCGAGTATGCTCGCTCTTCGCGCCTTGCTATAGGCCAAAATCCACTCGGCCAAATGGCACATTTATTTCATTGAGAGCCCTTACCTTAGGATTTTTAGATCAGGTTCATAAAGATCCATCGTCTCACGAATACACACTAAATTTTCTGGATCCTTCTAGCGTTAAACCACAGAATTGGCCGGAGCGTAATGAATGGACAAAACAAACAAATTCTATTATAGACAATGGGTCTCCTCTGCCGACTTGGGTATTTGATTTTAGCCCTGAGGGAACTATATTATATCCGGATATTTTAACATCACGACAAGGTACGGGATTTGGAAGTATCTCAAAAGGCGAACGGATACAGTATGATGAGCAATATCCATTTTGGTGGAATCCCAAAACAGGATTCCCATGGGGTAAAGGTCTAGAAGTAAAGAATACGACGTACACTTCAGGGGTAATCTCAGCAATTAAAGTAACCATCGAGGGAGGAGAAAAGTTCATTTCGATAACCATAGTTAATTTGAAGAATGCAAAGGGAGAAGATATTCCTGGATCAAAAACAGTCACACATGGTTTAGAGTATTCTCATGTGTTAGATTATCTTCGACCGGAACAAATGGTTATCTCAATCTTAAGACCTATAAAGGATAAACGCTTTAACGATTCTGCAATGATGTCACCAGGGGGTATTGACATGAACGCAGCCAATTTGAATTTGGTCATCAAGCGTGACGGCAAAGGGGTGCCGTTACCATTGGCCCAACAAGACCTTGCCCAATTAAGTAATATTGAAGGCTTAGACCCCGTTATTCTTTCCATCAAACCCACAAGTCAAACGCCGTTATTTTCCCAGCTACAAACCAGTCCGTAGTGTAAAATTTTGAAGTTTGCAGCAAAATCAAAATCAAAAGGGTGACTGGACGGTTTCTTTGGTAGATGTTATACTTAAAAAACTATTCTTAAATAGAGGTGAGAATGCCTGAAATAGCACGATTTTTTGGTATCATAATTCGAATGTTTTACAATGATCATAGTTCTCCGCATTTTCATGTGGAGTTTGGTGGTAAAAAGGCAACTATTGATTTTCGTGGGAATATTTTAGTCGGTGACCTGGGCTCTAAAACAGCATTAAAATTGGTTCGTGAATGGATTGACCTGCATCAAGCAGAACTGGCAGAAAATTGGGACTTAGCAAGAGCGGGTAAACAGATCAAAAAAATCACTCCTTTGGAATGAGGTGCATATGTGGAAATTAAATGATGTGGTTTCTATCAAATATGTCAGTGATTATGTTTATCACATTGTCTTTGATGATGGCGTTAAAGGTAATATTGACTTTTCACAATATTTAGGTAAAGGAGAGGTCTTTGAGCCGCTTAAAGATAAGGATTTTTTTAAATCTGCTCATATTGAAGGTGGTACGATTGCATGGTCTAATGGAGCCGACATCGCGCCGGAAACCCTTTATGATCAACTTTGCCCTTGCCTTGCTAAGTAATATTGAAGGCTTAGACCCCGTTATCCTTTCCATCAAACCCGCCACAAGCCTACCGATTTTTTCAGAGCTTCAAAATACTCAAATCCGTTAACGGTTAAAGAGATTGCTTTTTGACGGGCTTTTGATAGAATATCCCTTCTCTATGTCCGAATCCCTGATGGATAAAGTGGTGGCCTTGGCCAAACGCCGGGGTTTTATTTTTCAGTCTTCCGAAATTTACGGCGGCCTCAACGGCGCTTGGGATTACGGCCCCCTGGGCGCTGAACTTAAGCGCAATGTCAAGAATGCCTGGTGGCAGGCGGTGGTGCATTTTCGCGATGATGTCGTGGGGCTCGATGCCGCCATCCTTATGCATCCCCGCACATGGGAGGCTTCCGGGCATACAATCAATTTTGCCGACATGATGGTGGACTGCAAAAACACCAAATGCTCCAGGCGTCTGCGTGCCGATCAGCTTAATGATGGCAAATGTCCGAATTGCGGCGGGAAGGAATTTACGGGTGAGCGTGCTTTTAATTTGATGCTCAAAACGAGCCTGGGGGCCATGGAAGATTCCTCGTCGGTGGTTTATTTGAGGCCCGAGACCGCGCAGGGGATTTTTGTTAATTTTGCCAATGTGATGGATTCGAATCATCGCAAGCTCCCTTTTGGTATTGCCCAAATCGGCAAGGCATTCCGTAATGAGATCACCCCCGGCAATTTTACTTTTCGTACCCGCGAGTTTGAACAAATGGAAATTGAGTATTTCTGCAGACCTGAGGCAGCTTTGGAGAAATATCAGGAATGGATCCATGCCCGCTTTGGGTGGTACATTAATTTAGGAATGAAAATAGAGAATTTAAGGTTGCGTGTGCACGGCCAAGAAGAGTTGGCCCATTACGCGGCGGGTTGCACTGATATGGAGTATAATTTTCCCTTCGGCTGGTCTGAGCTGGAAGGCATTGCCAACCGCGGGGACTATGATTTAAAACAACATGCGAAATTTTCCGGCAAGGATTTGCGCTACCGGGACCCGGTGACCAATGAAAAGTTTTTCCCTCATGTGATCGAGCCCTCCGGCGGCTGCGACCGCGCGGCCCTGGCCTTTTTAGTGGATGCCTATCATGAAGAAACAGTCAATGATACCTTGCGCGTGGTCATGAAATTTCATCCCCAATTAGCCCCTGTCAAGGTGGCGGTTTTGCCTTTGCTTAAGAAGAACAAGGGCATTGTGTCTTTGGCCCAGAAAATAAAATCGGAACTTCAAAAAGACATGGTTTGCGTGTATGATGATACAGCTGCTATAGGAAAACTCTACCGCCGTCAGGATGAAGTAGGGACGGTTTTTTGTGTTACCGTGGATGTGCAATCACTCGAGGATAAACAAGTCACGGTGCGTTTCAGGGATACCATGCGCCAGGAGCGTGTTGCTTTGGAGCGCCTGTCGGGATACTTGAAGGAGAAATTATAAGAAGCGGGAAGCTGGAAGCCAGAAGCTTGAAGGATTAATTTTTTTAATATCAAAACCAACACCTTCTAGCTTCTGGCTTCCAGCTTCCAGCTAACAAGACTAAGTTAAGAAAGGCAGTTGGGCAATGGCAAAGAAGCACGTGTTTTCTTACGGCGCCGGTCATGCGGAAGCCAAAGGGGCGGATTTAAGCAAAAGTGTTTTAGGCGGCAAAGGTATCGGCCTTATGGAAATGACCAGCATCGGCATCTGTGTGCCGGCGGGTTTTACGGTCAGCATTCAAACTTGCGAAGAATATTACAAGCTCGGCCGTAAACTTCCGGCCGGTCTGGAAAAAGAACTGCGCGACGCTGTTTTGAAATTAGAAAAAGTCACCGGCAAAAAGTTGGGCGATAATAATGATCCTCTGCTGGTTTCCGTACGTTCCGGCGCGGCGCGTTCCATGCCGGGCATGCTTGAGACTATTTTGAATTTAGGCTTGAACGATCAAAGCGTGGAAGGTCTGAGTCAAAAAACCGGTAATCCGCGCTTTGCGTATGACGCTTACCGCCGCTTTATCCAAATGTATTCCTCGACGGCCATGGGTCTTTCCAAGCAGCCGATGGAAGATATGCTGCATGAAATGAAACACCGTATCGGTGTCGCGACCGACCCCGAAATTCCCGCGGATAAACTCGAAGAACTTTGCGCTGAATTTAAGGCTTTTTATAAAGAAAAACAGGCCCAGGAATTCCCGCAAGACCCATGGGAACAGCTTTGGGGCGCCATCATGGCTGTCTTTAACAGCTGGGAAGCTGAAAAAGCCCAGACTTATCGCCGGGTCGAGAAAATTACCGATCTTAAAGGTACGGCGGTCAACGTCGTGCAAATGGTATTTGGCAACAAGGGTGACAAAAGCGGGACAGGGGTGTGCTTTACCCGGGACCCTAACAGCGGCGAGAACACCTTTTACGGTGATTATCTGATCAACGCCCAGGGGGAAGACGTAGTGGCCGGCATCCGCACGCCTTTGAAGTTGACCACACTTCGGGACCAAATGCCCAGGGCTTATGATCAGCTTTGCGCGGTGCGCGCGATTTTGGAATCCTACTATAAAGAAATGCAGGACCTGGAATTTACCATCGAGGATGAGAAGCTTTATATGTTACAGTGCCGTACCGGCAAACGCTCGGCCGTTGCCGCTTTTCGCATTGCTTTGGACCATGCCACCCAACCCTTATTAACCCGGGCTCAGGCCAATGATCTGTTCAAAAAAGGGTATTTGCCTAAAGAGTATGCCCAAGCCGCTCTTAAAGCCGTCATCACTAAAATCGAGGCGGTCAACCGTATTTCTTCCGACGATATTGAACGTCTTTTTTATCCGGTCATCGACACCGGGAAAACAGGTATTGATCAGCTTAAAAGTATCCGTTTGGGCAGCGGTATCAACGCTGTCCCCGGTGCCGCGGCAGGCAAGGTCGTTTTCACCGCCGCTGAAGCGGAGAAAATGGCCCATAAGGGCGAGAAAGTCATTTTAGTCCGCAAAGAAACCTCTCCTGAAGACGTGGGTGGTATGCACGCGGCCAAAGGGATTTTGACCGCCACCGGCGGCAAGACCTCTCACGCGGCCGTCGTGGCCCGCGGTTGGGGCAAATGCTGCATCGTCGGCTGTGAGGCCCTGAACATCAATTATAATGACAAGACCATGGCCATCGGCGGAAAAACGATCAAACAAGGCGATACCATCACCCTGGATGGTTCCGCGGGTGAAATTTATATTGGTGATTTGCCGCTCAAAGAGCCGGAACTTCCGCAAGCCTATTACACGATCCTCAAATGGGCGGACTCCTTTCGCACCATCAAGGTCCGCACCAACGCGGACACTCCCTATGACGCGATCAACGCCATTAAAATGGGCGCTGAAGGCATAGGCCTTTGCCGCACCGAGCATATGTTCTTCGATACCGAAGAGCGCCGTCTGGCCATCCAGGAAATGATTGTGGCCGAGACCCTGGAAAGCCGCAAGTCAGCATTGTCCAAACTATTGCCGTTTCAGCGGGATGATTTTTATGGTATTTTCAAGGCCATGGATGGTTTTCCTGTGACCATACGCCTCATCGACCCGCCGCTGCATGAATTTACACCCAAGGACCATGCAGGGGTTGAGAAACTCAGCAAAATTACCGGTATATCTGCGGAGAAAATCAAGCATCGCTGCGAACAGCTGCATGAGTCTAATCCGATGTTAGGCCATCGCGGATGCCGTTTGTGCATCACGTATCCGGAAATTTTGGACATGCAGATCACGGCGATCATCGAGGCGGCCATCAAATGCAGAAAAGAAGGGATCAGGGTATTTCCGGAGATCATGCATCCTTTGACCATGGACCAAAAAGAGTTTAAAATTCTTGAACTGCAAACCAGGGCAGTGGCGGATTTACTCATCAAGCAAGCCGGCGTCAAACTCCCCTATTTGGTGGGGACCATGATTGAAATTCCGCGCGCGGCCCTTTTGGCCGACAAAATCGCGGAAGTGGCGGAATTCTTCAGTTTCGGCACCAATGATTTGACCCAGATGACCTTGGGCCTTTCCCGCGACGATGCCGGGCGTTTCCTGCCGGTGTACGTGGCCAATGAAAAAGAAGGCGGCAAAGGTATTTTTAAGGAAGATCCTTTCCAAAGCCTGGACCAGGAAGGTGTTGGGTCCCTGATCAAATTAGGTATTCAACTTGGCCGTTCGACACGAAAAGATATGAAAATTGGTATTTGCGGGGAGCACGGCGGAGAATCCGCGAGTGTCAAGTTTTGTCACAAGATCGGCATGAACTATGTTTCCTGTTCACCGTACCGCGTGCCTATTGCCCGTCTGGCAGCAGCGCAGGCGGCGCTAAGTGACATGAGGACACGAGTTACGAAAAAACGTAACTCGTAAGTCCGAATGTCATCCCCGAATGTTTTAATCGGGGATCCAATATAGAATTAATTTTGTTATGGATTCCCGCGAACAACTGCGAGCTCCTGCGAGTGTCCGGCAAGAGGACTGAGTGTCCGGTATGAGGACCTTTCGCGGGAATGACACTGTGCTTTTATGGACCCAATTAAGTCGTATCTAAAAGAAATTAAAAACATCGTTCTTTTGACCGCCGAGCAGGAAGTCACGCTGGCCCGCCGTATTCAAAAGGGAGATAAAAAAGCCCGCGAAGAGATGATCCGCGCTAATTTGCGTTTGGTCATCAGCATCGCCAAACGTTATACCAATCTCGGCATCGCTTTAAGCGATTTGATCGAAGAAGGCAATATCGGCCTTATGCGCGGGGTGGATAAATTCGATCCGGAAAAGGGATTTCGATTTTCAACCTACGCGGCTTGGTGGATCAAACAGGGGATTTCCCGGGCCATTATCGACCAGGGCAAGATGATCCGCGTGCCCGTTTATTTGAATGAAGAGATCCATAAATACCGCAAGGTCGTCGAGAAATTGTCCCAATCCCTGCGCCGCCGTCCTACGACCGCGGAAGTCGCTAAAAAACTTAAAACCACCATGGAAAAGGTGCGCGAATTAGACGGGGCCATTGCCAAGATGTCAAGCCTCGATGCGCCTTTGGGAGAAGATGGTGAAGGTCAAATGCTGGATGTGCTGGAAGATGAGAACATGGCGGCCCCTGACGAGTTGGTGGCGGCATTCTTGAATAAAGAACGTGCCCAAGCCATCCTTAAAGGTCTGGATGCGCGCGAGAAAACGATCATTGAAATGCGCTTCGGCCTTAAAGAGGGCCAACATGCGCATACACTGGCAGAGATCGCCAAGAAATTGGGAATTTCCCGTGAGCGGGTGCGTCAGATTGAAGATTTGACCATGGTTAAAATGAAAAAAATGCTGAGTGAATGTGAAAAATGAGGGCATATGGCAGTGAAACGTAAACCGATCTATGTTTTAATCTTACCCCGCTTCGAAGATATTTTTCATTCTTTTTATACCGGTGAAATCACCAAGGGTGTTAATTTGGCGGCCAGCCGTTTGAATGTGGATTTTCTGGTGCACATCACCGACCGTTCCAACCATGCCACGTGGCTGGACCCGACCTTATTAGACCGTAAATACGTCGACGGTATTTTGTTCGCGGACATCGACAATGACCTTGGATTAGTCAAAAAAGCGATTTCGCGCGGCATGCCGTGCCTGGTGCTTAATAATATCATCCATGAGCCCATCAATTATATCGCCATCAACAATTACGAGGCCGCGATGCGGGTGGTCGAGGAATTCATTAAACGGGGGCACAAGCATATCGCGACCATTGCCGGTGATTTATCGACCCAGGCCGGACAGTCCCGTTTGGACGGGTATAATGACGCACTTCGGAAACATCATATCAAGTCTGATCGTGCCTATGTGAAAATCGGCGGATTTTTACGTACTCCTGCCCGTCAAGCGGCAGGGGAGCTCTTCAAATTACGCCCAAGGCCAACGGCTATTTTTGCCGCTTCCGATGTTATGGCCATGGAGGCCATGGATGTGGCCAAGTCGAAAAAAATTTCTATCCCCTTAGAATTGGCTATTTGCGGGTTTGATGACAATCCTCTGCGGCGAAATAGTCCGATACCTTTAGCCACGGTGTCCCAGCCATTGATCGAAATGGGCCGTTTAGGTTTGGAGATGCTCTACCAGATCAGTCATGGACAGGCCAAACTTCCGGTTAAAGAAGTACTCCTGGCTAAATTGATCAAAGCGGAGTCCATGGGAAAAATTTGAAGTCACAGGAGCACCAGAGCACAGGTGCACAGGTGTAAATTTTTTTCCTGTGCTCATGTGCTCCTGTGTTCTTGTGCTCATGTGCTCTTGAAAGAAATTATGAAAGTTTCCGATCTTAAAAAATATATCCGCGATATTCCTGATTTCCCTAAAGAAGGGATCATATTCAAGGATATTTCCACCCTTCTCAAAAATCCGCAGGCGTTTGGAAAGTCTATTGACATTTTAGCCGCGACTTTTAAAAAATTACGCATCAAATATGTCGTTGGGGTGGAGGCGCGCGGGTTTATTTTTGGGGCTGCCTTGGCCTACAAATTAGGCGCCGGTTTTATTCCGGTGCGCAAAAAAGGCAAACTCCCCTACAAAACAAAAAGTGTGACCTATCAGCTGGAATACGGTATGGATACTTTAGAGATCCATGAAGATGCCATTCCCTCCGGTGCCAGGGTCCTGGTGGTGGATGATCTTTTAGCCACCGGCGGCACCATTCGCGCGGTGGTTGACCTTTTGAAAACCCAGAAAGTAAAAATAGTTGGTGTGGCTTTTCTGGTGGAATTACAATTTCTCAAAGGTAAAGAGAAGCTTAAAGATCTCCCGGTTTATTCAGTCATTCAGTATTAACATTGACACTTATCACTTTTTAAAAACACATTAAGGAACCCCCTGAAAAACCTGATAATGCGGTTTTTCAGGAGTGAGCCACATTTAGTGGCTCACTTGCCCATGAAAATCTCGCTTGCATTCTTGACCGTGCATGGTTTTGCTTCGATTGCCCTTGGTTTTTGCGCCGGGAGGTGGAAAATAAATGAACGCTGGGTGGGCTTGTTTACGTTCCTTTTTTTTATCTCCCCACCCGCCGTATTTTTGATTTGGGGGCCTTTTCGTTTTTACGGATTATACATCACGGCATTCTTTGTTTTTTTGTTTTTGGCCAAGGGGACAGAGCGATTTTACATTTTTCTTGAAACACAGGAAAGCCTGGCACGGTCCCTTTTTTGGGCCGCGGTCGTTGTTTTTTGCGGCGCGGTTGTTTTGACGAGTATCTCCGAGATCAATCTTCGTCGTGATGCGTTGACATTCTGGATGTATGAATCAAAAAGGCACCCTGACGCTTTGAGCATGAATAATGTGGCAGATGCGTATTACAGTTCCAAAAATTTTGACAAAGCCCGGGAATATTATCAAAAAGCGGTCGCGTTAAACCCCCCATTGCCCCAGGCCTATTTGGGCCTGGGAGAGGCATACAGGGTTTTAGGTGAAAAAAAATACACGGTCGAAACATACAGCCGTCTTTTGGGCCTTTTTCCCGACGATGAAAAAATTGACGTTAAAGTGATTGAAGCTTACACTCGCGCTATTGCGGACAATCCCCAGGACGATCTTTATAAGGAAAAGCGTGAGGAAGTGTTGGCTGATTTTGAGCAATTATCCAAACGCAAGCATTATAACGCCGCTGATTATTATAATCTGGGCTTTTTGTATGAACAGGTCGGCGGTCGTGATGAGGCCATGCGTTTTTATACCAAGGCCGTGCAGATGAAGCCGGATTATAAGGGTGCTTTGTATAATCTGGCCAATCTTTATCGGGATGCCGGAAATTATAAGATCGCCATGGCCGTTTACGGGCGCTTGGTGCATTTTCATCCTGAATTTGCCCAAGGGTATCTTAACATGGGCATTATTTTTAATGCTATAGGGGACAAGCAGAGGGCCCGCCAATTTTATCTAAAGGTCATCGGTTTGGACCCGGACAATGGCGATGCGTATTTCAATTTAGGGTATTTGAGTGAATCGCAGGGGGATTTGAGCGAGGCGGTCAACTATTATGAGAAAGCCGTCGAGCTTGCCCCCAGGAACGCTGAAGCGTATTATAATTTAGGTAATGTCTATGCCAGTTTGCGACAAAATGGTGAGGCCATTGCCTCGTATTTAAAAACGGTGGGGATCAATCCCCGTCATCAGGATGCTTTTGTGAATTTATCCATTTTGTCTTTTAAGTCCGGTGATTTTCAAGGGGCCATTCATTATCTGGAAGATGCCCGGACTTTGGGGTATAATCCCCCAGCGGAATATTTGAAAACATTAGAACCGTATCGTAAGTAGCTATTTTAAAACAAATTCTAAACCCTAAACTCTAAATTCTAAACAAATTCAAATGACCGAAAATTCAAAAGTTCAAAGAATTGTCATTCCCGCGAAAGCGGGAATCCAGAGATTATGTTTTGGTGATTGGAATTTTTGAATTTTGATCATTGTTTAGAGTTTAGAATTTAGAGTTTAACTTGATTTTGCGCCTGGCCGTTTCTCTAAATAAAATTAAGGTAACGGCACAAAACGGCTTGAATTTTTTCTGTGTGTAATTCTGATAAGTCTGTGGAAAATTCTGCGCCTGTAGCTCAATTTTGGATAGAGCGACTGCCTCCTAAGCAGTAGGTTACCCGTTCGATTCGGGTCAGGCGCACCATACATTTCTCTCGAAATAGCCCGAGAAGATGTTATTCTAATCGTTAATATGAAACAGAATAATCCCATACGCCCGTACACCCAATGCCGCGGCTGCGGCAAGAGAATACCTTTAAACTACTTTAAATATTGCCCCGAATGTGCCAAATTGGCGATCCGGCTTATACACGAACATATTTCCGACAAGGCCAGGAAAAGTTTTTGGGCCTATTATCGCAAGCACGGCCGCAGATGTTATTACACGAGAATGTCCCTGGAGATAGACGATGACACAAGTCCCTGGTATTTGGACTTCAGCCGTCTGAATCCTGGGGATAAAAGCAGGATAGTCCCCGCGTCGGCGCTTTTGTGTGTGATGAAAGCGGGCCTTTCGAAAAAAGAATTCCGGTATTATGTGCTTGCTCTGGACGATAACAGGAGAAAACATTTAAAAGTCAGAAAAATACCGCTGGTGCATTGGCAGGGGCGTGGTCTGTCA